>Ga0209407_1000213_pt1 | contig 82443 bp, 86 predicted proteins | sample AD_JPNHG3_MetaG_FD_184410 | JGI IMG/M metagenome (GOLD analysis project Ga0209407, IMG submission 184410) | Active sludge microbial communities of municipal wastewater-treating anaerobic digesters from Japan - AD_JPNHG3_MetaG (SPAdes) (version 2) | ecosystem: Engineered > Bioreactor > Anaerobic...
TGGACGATCACTTCCCTCCTCGCACCCATCGAAAGCCTCACCCGTCCTTCCCCCTTCCTCCAGGGTCATGCCCCTTGAAGGAAGATGCTATACCCTTCGGCTAGATTCTTAGGTGAGGCAACGTATCGCTTTCGTCTAGATTTTAGGTGAGGCAACTCGTATCCTTGACCTGCCTCGCCCGCCCCCGCATAATCTTTCATGAAGGGAACAAAACTGGTGGAGGTTCAGCCTTGAACCCTGGCCCCTTTAAGAACAAAGGAGAACCTGCCGGCATCGACGCCCAGACCCAACAATTCTACTCCCGTAACGCTTCCCCCCTGGCCGAGTCATACCGTTTCGCCTCCGGCGGCATTGAAACCTGGTTCGACACGGCCTTCCCCAAAGGCGCCAGGATACTCGACGTGGGCTGCGCGGCCGGCCGTGACGTTTCCCTGCTCCTTGAAGGAGGCTGGGACGCTTTCGGCGTCGACCCCTGCCCCGAACTCATCAACGAAGGCCTCCGCTTCGATGCCGCCCTAAAGGGACGTATCTCCGTGGACGCGCTCCCGGCCCTTGCCACGATCCCCGACGGCTCCTTCAGCGGCGTCCTCTGCTCGGCCGTATTGATGCACCTGCCCGAGGAGTCCCTTTTCGATGCCGCCTTCGGCTTGAGGAGAGTGCTCAAAGGGGGTGGGAGGCTGCTGGTGTCGTTGCCCCTCGACCCGCTGGGGGAGCCTCTCGCCGGCCGTGACGAGCGGGGCCGCTTCCACAACGGCCTCTCGCCAGTGAGGTTGGAACTGCTCCTTTCACGCCTTGGCTTCACCTGCATCGGCAGGGGTGAGAACCCCGACGCCCTCGGCAGAACGGGGAAGAGGTGGGTTGTTCTCCTTTTTGTCTTGGGGACCGATGGGATCGAAAGAAGCATCGACCGGATAGAATCGGTCCTAAACAGGGACCGAAAGGTGGCTACTTATAAACTGGCCCTTTTTCGGGCTCTCGCCGAAATGGGAATAACCCAGTACAACAAGGTGAGATGGCTTCCCGGCGGCTTGGTCGCTCTACCTCTCAGGGCGGTCGCCGAAAAATGGCTTGAGTATTACTGGCCCCTGATCTCCAGCGAAACCTTCATCCCCCAAATCCAGGGAGAAAACCCGCTGTCGGGGAAACCCGTCGCTTTCCGCGGTTTGTTGACAGAATTAGCTTCAAGGTACACCTTCAGAGGAGGTCTCCCGGCGTTTCTCCTCGAGGCCAGGTCGGGCAATCTTCCGCCGGGAGAGAAAGAACTCTACTTGAAGCTCCTGCAAAAACTATCAAACACTATACGGGCAGGCCCGGTGACCCATTCCGGAGGCGGTGGAACTTTGAGGCGGGTCTTTCAGTTCGACCCACCCACCACTTCCATAATCATGGAAAAAGGTATCTGGCAGGAATTTTGCCTGATGGGACCCTGGATCAGGGACGCCGCGGTCCAGCGATGGGCCGAATTATCGGAAAGGATCTCGAGGGGGCGGGTTAAAGCCGGACAGGTATTCTCTCTCTTGGCAGAAAACCCCCTCCCGAAAAGGGAGGTAACCGATGCCAGGAATCTCTTCCAAAGACCCGGGTTCCATGAATGCGTATGGACAGGAGAGCCCTTGCATAAAAAGAACCTTGCCATCGACCACGCCATCCCCTTTTCCCTTTGGCGCTGCAACGACCTCTGGAACCTCTTCCCCGTGAATAAGCGAATCAACCTCCATAAAAGCGACAAGCTTCCTTCAAGGCGGCTCATCCTCGCCCGGAAGGGGAGCATCTGTGGCACTTGGGAACACTACCACCAGGAATACCCGGTCCGTATCAACGCTGAAACCGAATCCTTCTGCGGAAGGGAAATTGCGGGCCGCGCACAATGGCAGGATAGGTTGTTCTCCCTTTTCGCGGAAGCCGTGGAGGTGACGGCCCTTCAGAGGGGGGCCGAAAGGTGGGAACCATAACCGGAATGTTGTATGGTACAAGTATTCCCACTCTTCACTTACTGACGCGGGTCTTCGCTTTCTAAACGGCGCATGATGAAAGAACAGACCTTAAGGTTCAAGAAACCAATTCGAAAGGATTAGCGATGGAACGTTTTTTTTACCGGGACACTATTCGGGGCTTCCTCGACGAAAACCCTAAGGCGATCCTGGGTGAACTCACGGGCAACAACCCCTTCCCGTTGCTTGCCACCCAAAGAAATGCGTGGACGGCCGAGATATCCATCCTCAAGGACACCCTTAAGGGTTTTGAGGGAGAAGTATTGTTCGAGTATTCAATCCCAAGGATGGGCAGACGGGTCGATGTAATCGTCATCATCAAATCGGTGATCTTCGTGTTGGAATTTAAAGTAGGGAGCGATTGTTTCGAGGTCGCCGATGTCGATCAAGTTTGGGATTACTCCTTGGATCTAAAAAACTTCCATGAAGGCAGTCATTTTCATTATGTCGCACCCGTCCTCATCGCCAGCGAAGCCGAGGATGGGTTTCCCGTTGTGTCCTTAACGCCTCATAACGATCGAAGCCTTTTTCCGATCAGGTGCAATAAGCATACCCTTAAAGATGCAATCATCGCGGTTTTACAGTTTGTCGATGGTTACGCCCCAATCGACCCCTCCGCCTGGGTTTCCAGCAGGTATAGGCCCACGCCGACGATTATCGAAGCAGCCATGGCTCTCTACAATAACCACACTGTCAAAGATATATCCAGGAGCGATGCCGGGGCGATCAACCTTGGCAGGACGTCCGATACCATAAAAGACATCATTAAGGATTCCCGGGAGAAGTCGTTAAAGTCAATCTGCTTTGTGACCGGTGTCCCAGGGGCGGGGAAGACCCTGGTGGGTCTCAATATTGCCACTACTCATTATGATAAGGAGAGCGATCTTTACAGTGTTTTCCTCTCGGGGAACGGGCCCCTGGTGGCCGTCCTTCGCGAGGCTCTCGTCCGCGATAAAGTATCACGGGAAAGAGAAAGGGGAAGGAGGTTAACAAAAAAAGAGGCCTCCAGCGAAGTAAAAATGTTTATCCAAAACGTGCATAATTTTCGTGATGAGTGTCTTTTTGACAGTCACCGGCCCCCGGTCGAACATGTAGCCTTATTCGATGAAGCGCAGCGAGCCTGGGACAAAGAGCAGACTGCAAACTTTATGAAGAGGAAAAAGAAGGTCCCCAATTTCGATGTGTCGGAACCGGAATTCTTGATTTCCTGCCTGGATAGGCACGAAGATTGGGCTGTAATTGTCTGCCTCGTTGGAGGGGGGCAAGAGATCAACACGGGGGAAGCCGGCATTGGTGAGTGGATAAGGGTAATACAAAAATCATTCCCCCATTGGAACGTCCTCATTTCAAACCGGCTTACCGATAGCGAGTACGGAGCCGGAGCGCTATTGGAGACCCTCGGTACAAGGGGCAACGTCCGGTATATCGATGAACTGCACCTCTCAGTTTCCATGCGCTCCTTCCGAGCCGAGAACATTTCATTGTTGGTCAAAGAACTGTTGGATTGCGAAAGGGAGAAAGCATCACAGACCCTGAGGGGTATCAAAGGTTACCCCATGGCGATAACGAGAGACCTGGTTGGGGCGAAGAACTGGCTTAAGCAAAAAGCCAGGGGCTCCGAACGTTATGGGATAGTAGTATCTTCCCAAGCCGAAAGGTTGAAGCCCCACGCCGTCGATGTAAGGACACCTGTAGACCCTGTCCAGTGGTTTTTGAATGGGAAAGAAGACGTTCGTTCTTCTTATTACCTAGAAGACGTGGCTACCGAATTCCATGTCCAGGGCCTCGAATTGGACTGGGCCTGTGTGATATGGGACGCTGATTTCCGCTACGCACGCAATTCTTGGACCTATAAATCTTTTCGGGGCAGCAAATGGACGAGCATTCGAAAACAGGAGCGGAAAACCTATCTAAAAAATGCCTACCGTGTTCTTTTGACAAGGGCAAGGCAGGGCATGGTCATTGTTATCCCCCCGGGCGATGAGGAAGACCCTACGAGAAACCCCGACTTTTACAACCCCACTTATGAATATCTAAAAAGCATTGGTTTTGAAGAGATCTAGCTGAAGCCAAAGGGAGAACTAATGACAAGACGCAGGAAAGTAACGGCGGCGGTGATTTTTATGGATGGCAAAGTGTTGGTCGCCCAAAGGGGGTCAGGGGACAAACTCGCCGGGAAATGGGAGTTCCCAGGGGGCAAGGTAGAACGGGGCGAAACGCCACAGGCGTGCCTGAAGAGAGAGATCGAGGAAGAACTGGGGCTGGAAATCCTGGTAGGGGAGTACCTCTGTTCGTCCTTTTTCGATTACGACCACCTTTCAATAGAACTGATGGCTTTTTCCTGCAAAGCTACCGGGGGAAAAGCCAGGGCCCGAGAGCATCAAAGGCTGATGTGGACGTGCCTGTCGGAATTAAAATACCTGGACATGGCTCCGGCGGATTTGCCGATCGTCGATCATATCTGTAAGGCCTCGCCGGATTCTTGAGCGGGAACCACAAAAACCCGCGGGGACTAAAAACCTCTTATATCCTGATCATGCCGCCTTCGGCCGCCGATGCCGCCAGCTTCGCGTAAAGGCCGAGGATGCCCTTATATTCTTTCTTCGGCGGCCTTACCCGGTGCTTCAAGCGGTAGGTGATCTCCTCGGGCGTCAAGTCCACGTCAAGCCTCTTGTTCTTGATATCTATGGTTATCCTGTCCCCGTCATTCACGGCGGCTATCGGCCCATCCTCGGCGGCTTCCGGCGAGATGTGCCCGACGAAGCATCCGTTGTTCGTTCCCGAAAAGCGGCCGTCCGTTATCAGGGCGGTCTTTTTCGCCAGGCCCCGCCCGTAAAGCAACTTCATGGCGAAGTACATTTCCCTCATTCCCGGACCGCCCTTAGGCCCCTCGTTGCGGATGACTATCACGTCACCCTCGGCTATCTTCCCCGAGAGGATGGCTTCGTTGGCGTCTTCTTCGCACTCGAAGACCCTCGCGGGCCCGGAGAAATAATGCATCGAGGCGTCTATGGCAATGGGTTTAGTTATCCCGGTGCCCGGCGCCAGGTTGCCCCTGAGGACCGCGAGCCCTCCCGAACTGCTGAAGGGATCTTCCTTTGAGCGGATGACCCTCCTGTCGACCTCGAAGGGGTGAGTCCACTTCTCCAGGTTCTCCCCAAGGGTCTCGCCGCTCACGGTCAGGCAGGAGAGGTCTAAATCGTCAAGCAGTTCCTTCATTACCTGGGGGATGCCCCCGGCGCGGTAGAAGTCTTCCATGTCGTACTCGGAGGAGGGGTTGACCCTCGCCACGGAGGGGACCGCTTCGCTCGCCCTGTCGTAGATTTCCATCATGGTTTCCGCATCCACCCCTATCTCGTTGGCTATCGCGGAAAGATGGATAAAGGTATTGGTGGAACCCCCCGTGGCGACCATTACCCTGGCGGTGTTTTCGAGGGAAGCCCTCGTGATGATCCTTCGGGCCGTGACGTCCCCGTTGACGAGGTCCACGATGGTTCTGCCCGTTGCCTCCGCGGCCCTCATCCTCGCCGAGGAGGTCGCGGGGATCAGGGACGACCCCGTGAGCGACAGGCCCATGGCTTCGGCCGCGCATCCCATGGAATTCGCCGTGCCGTAGTAGGAGCATGACCCGCAGGAGGGGGCGGCATAGTCTTCCAATCGGGAAAACTCCTCTTTGCTTATCAGGCCGGCGCTTAGCATGCCCACGGCCTCGGATACAGACGTGGAGTCGCTCTTTCGCCCGTCGAATTCGATGCCGCCGGCCATGGGGCCGCCCACGAGCAGTATCGCCGGCAGGTCGAGCCTGGCCGCCGCCATGAGCATCCCCGGCACGATCTTGTCGCAGGAACCCAACAGGACGATACCGTCAAGCCTGTGGGCTTCGGCCATCGACTCGATGTCGAAGGCGATGAGGTCCCTCGTCGGCAGGATGTACTTCATGCCTATGTGTCCGCAGGCCTGGGCGTCGCAGGCTCCGATGACTCCGAATTCTACGGAGGCGCCCCCCGCCCTGAGTATCCCCTTTTTCACGAAGTCGGCCACGTTCCTGAGGTTGTAGTGTCCCGGCACTAGTTCGTTCCAGGAGTTGGCTATGCCGATGAGGGGCCCATCAAGATCGCGGTTCGAAAAACCCATGGATTTATACAACGCCCTGTTCTCGGTGAACTTAAGTTCTGAAAGGATCTCGGAACTCCTGTACTTCATAGGGCCTTCCCCCCATGCTGTTTTATTGCCGGAGAAAGTAATCCTTCATAATGTTGCTCTCGCTTTTACCGATATGTTCGTAGAGCAGGTTTGACAGGCCCTCGGCGTCCCTTTCGCGCAGTTTTTCGAGGATCTCCAGGTGTTGATCGATGGTTTCAAAGATGTTGGCGAGCGACTGGGCCGAGAGTCTCTGGAAAAGCTGTATCTGGGCGTGGTAGGTCGCGATGATGGTTCCGATGCGTTTATTGGTCCCATACCCGGTTATCGTCATGTGCGTCCGGTAATCCATCTCGGAGACCTTGGAAAGGTCTACTTCCCCCGAGGAAGCGGCTTTTTTCAAGGCCTTCCAGTCCTTTTCCATTTCATCGATCTTTTTCTCGGGGACCCTGTTCACGGCCGACAAAGCCGCGAAGGGTTCCAGGAGCTTCCTGATATCGTAAATTTCCTTCAGGTCCTCCAGGGAAATCCGCGAAACGAAGGCCCCTTTCTGGGGGATTATCGTGACGTAACCGTCCTGCTCAAGGCAGCGTAAAGCCTCACGGATAGGGGTCCTGCTCACGCCTATCTCCTTCGCGAGCTGGTTTTCCGGCAGGGGTGATCCCATCACTATCTGTCCCGATTCGATCGCGTCACGGATCCACCCGTATGCCTTCTCCCAACTGGCCCTATTGTTGCCCTTCATGGCCCCGCCTCCAAAAGGATGAACCAGATGTATACAGGGAATATACATTAAAAAGGCAAATTTGTCCATAGAGCCCATTCAATTTAAATTAAAACCGCTCCCTTGGATCATCTTGATATCTCTTGCCTTCATTGACATAATAATCCCAGGTGTTATTATCCGAAACAGGAAAGCGACTTTCATGCGATATTGACGGCCACCGGTTCAAGGTTGCATGGTCAGGAGTTTCAACGGAAGCAGTATACAGGCCACACGTCTTGAACGTACTGATCCTATTAGGGAATGGTGTTACCTGATGAGATATGAAATCCCCTACGGAAACAGGAGAGTCAGCTTCGAGGCCCCCGAGAGGTCCGTGATCTTCGAGGGTGAGATGTCCGACATCCCCCCGCTGGAACACTTCGAAAAGGCCCTCGTCGCCTCCCTTGAATCGCCCCTTGGCACCCCGCCCCTCAAAGAACTCGCCCGCGGGAAGAAGAACATCGTCTTCCTCGTGGAGGACAGCACCCGTAGCACGCCCCTGGACATCATAATGCCCGTGATCACGGGGTACCTCAACGAAAACGGAGTACCCGACGGCGCGATGAGTTTCCTCACCGCCCCAGGGACCCACAGGCTCATGACCGAAAGGGAGATCCTTGAAAAACTTGGCCCCGAGATGGTCAGGCGCTTCAAGGTCGTGCAGCACGACGCGACGGCCAGGGAGGATATGGTCGATATCGGAACGGTCATGGCCGGGGATTACGAGATACCCGCCCACGTCAACCGCTACGCCCTGGCCTCGGATCTCCTCGTCGGCATAGGGAACATCGTGCCCCATTGTGACGCCGGTTACGCCGGGGGAGCCAAGATCCTGCAGCCCGGGGTCTGCGACTTTGTCACCACTTCCGCCACCCACGCTGCCGCCGGTTTTTGTCCCGATATACCCCTGGGGGTGGCCGACGGCAACCCCTGCCGCGAGGGAATAGAGGAAGTGGCGAGGATCGCCGGGCTGGCGTTCATTGTCAATATAGTCAAGAACTACCGGGATGAGATCGCCGGCCTTTTCTCCGGTGATTTCATAAAGGCCCATAGGGAGGGAATAAAACTCGCCGAAAAGTCCTTCAGGATCACCGTGCCCGAACCCGCGGATATAGTTGTAGTGAGTTCGTGGCCTTCCGACATGGACTACTGGCAAGCTACCAAGGGCGTCAGCTGCGCCTATTTCGCCGTGAAAAAGGGGGGCATCATCATTTTTGCGGCCCCCTGTGGAGAGGGCCTAGCCCATAACCACCCCCTCTTCAGGGAATGGCTCTCCCTCTCCCTGGACGAAGCGCTACGGAGGCTGCGAGCGACCTCGCCGGAGGACGTGGAAGCCGATACGGTATCGGCGGTACTCGCCATATGCAACTGCCGCGCCAGGGACAAGGCGAGGATCTTTTCCGTCACGGAAGGCCTGTCGAAGGAGGACATCGCCGCCATGGGGTACACGCCCTTCCCCACGGTCCAGGAGGCCCTGGACAAGGCCCTGGAGCTCATCCCCGGTGCGACGATCGGCATTATCCCGATGGGTGGGATCTCACTGCCCGTCGTAGGCAAATCTCAATAAAGAAAGGCGGCTGACCATGTTTCTCACAGACGAAGAGAAGCGGATACTGGACGGGTCCGAAGGGCCGGGAAAGCAGAAGGCGATGGAAATGCTCTACGCCCTCGGGCTCACCTTCGACGCGGAAAAGTTGATACCCGTAAAGCGCGCTCACGTAGCGCTGAGCGGGCAGGAAGGAGACACCTACTGGTGCGAACTCCTGGTTAACGGCGGCGCGACCTGCGCCATTACGCCGACGACGAACCCCTACTGGGACACCTGCTACCTCACGAAATTCTTCGACGTCACCAAGGAAGAACTAGACCTGGCTAACCGTACCGGTGAGGCCTACCGCAAAATAGGAGCAAAACTCACCTACCACTGCGCCCCCGGACTGAGCACGGGCGTACCCTTTTTCGGCGAACACATCGCCTATTCAGAATCCAGCGCTACGCCCTACGTCAACGGAGCTCTCGGCGCCCGCTCCAACCGGGAGTCGTCCATAAGCGCCCTGGCCGCGGCGGTGATAGGCAAAACACCCTATTACGGTTTTCACATCGATGAGAACAGGCACGGCCATCTCCTGGTCGAGGTCGAGGCCGATTTAAAGGACTGCTACGATTGGGGGATCCTTGGGCACGTCGTGGGGGAACTGGCGGGCTATCATAACCCGGTCCTTCGCTTCAAGCACAAGGTCAACCCCGGGCCGGAAGACTACCTCTACTTCGGGGCCGAGGCCGCTACGAGCGGCGCAGTCGCCATGTATCACATGGTCGGCGTTACCCCGGAAGCGCCCACGATAGAGGCAGCCTTCGGCGGCGGGAAGGTGCCGTCCGCCGCGGCCGTCATCACCGATAAGGACCTGAAAGACCGGGAAGCCAAGCTTACCCCCGCTACGGGCGATATCAATCTGGTCATGCTGGGATGCCCCCACTACACCTACGACCAGATCCTGGAGATCGATAGGCTCTTCGCCGGGAGGAAGGTCAGCCATAACACAGCTTTCTGGATCCTTGCGGAAGCGGGCGCCGTCGAGCTGGCCGAACGCTCGCACCTTCGCCAGAAACTGGAGCTCCTCGGGGTTCGAATGGTGGGGGACACCTGCATCGATGAGCCCTGCTGGAAGTCCTTTGAAGGGCACCTTGGCCTGACGGACTCCCCGAAGTGCGCGTACTACAGGGAACGCCGTGGGCAGCCTTTCGCCATCCGAAGGCTTTCGGAATGCGTCGAGGCAGCGATAAAAGGGAGGATAGACTGATGTCTCAGGATGTAAAAGTCTATAAGTGCCGCAAGATAGTCAAGGGATGCGCCGAGGGAGAGGCGGTCGTTTCCAGGGACGCCATGTGCTTTTACCTTACCGACCCCGAGACGGGTGAAGTGATCGAGAGGAACCACGCCATCCACGGCAAGAGCATCGCGAACAAGATACTGGTGCTTAAATCCGGCAAGGGCAGCTCGGTGGTTCAGGTGGACGGTTTCTACCAGCTTTGGGTGAAGCACAACCTGCCGGCGGCCATTATACTGGTGGAGACGGAGCCGGTCATCGTTTCGGCCGCCGTCATGGTCGAATGCACCATGGTGGACCGGATGGAGGCCGACCCCTATGAAGTGATAGAGGACGGGGACCATGTAGAGGTCGATGCCGAAAAGGGAGAAGTCAGGGTCAGGAAGAAAGCCGCGTAGCGGCCCTTTGGTAGCGACGCCCCAAGGGCGTTTCTATAAAAAAAGGTACTAAAAAAGGGGGAAAGAACGGTGAAAAAGCTTCTTGCGGTCTTTACGGTGATGGCGGTGGTCGCGGTAATGGCAGGAGCAGCCCTCGCAGCCCCGGAATATACGATCAAGGTTGCCTACATCGGCTCCGATTCGCACCCGACAATGAGGGCCATGAAGGAGTACTTTGTGAAGCCCATCGAGGAAGGCTCCCAGGGTAGGATCAAGGTCGAACTCTACCCCAACGCCCAGCTTGGTGGTGACCGCGAGATCTCGGAAGGTGTGCAGATGGGGACGATCCAGATGGCTATCCCCGCCTCCGCTCCGCTCGCGGGATTCGACAAGAGGGTCCAGGTACTGGAATTGCCCTATCTTTTCACGACGAAACAGGCGGCCTTTGAGGCAGCCGACGGCATTCTTGGGGAAAAACTCAATTCCTACCTGGCGGCTAAGGGCATGCTGATCCTGGGTTTCCAGGAGAACGGATTCCGCCACGTGACTAACAACAGGGGACCCGTCAGGACCCCGGCGGATCTGAAGGGGATAAAGATCCGCACCATGGAAAACCCGATACACCTCGCGTTCTTCAAGGCCGTCGGCGCCAACCCCACGCCCATGAGCTGGGGGGAACTCTACACCGCCCTGCAGCAGGGTACCGTCGACGCCCAGGAGAACCCCTATGCCATGATCGTCGATGGCAAGTTTTACGAAGTCCAGAAGTATGTTTCCGAAACGGGCCACGTATTTTCCTTCGAGGTCCTGATAGCTAACAAGAAGTTCATGGACAACCTTCCCGCCGATCTCAACGAGCTGGTGGTCAAGTCGGCCCGGGAAGCCACGTTGAAACAGCGCGAGTTCATGGATGAGGAAGAGGCGGCTTTCAAGGATGAAGTGCTCAAGGCTGGAATGACCGCCAACTCCCTTACGCCCGAGGAGAAACAACCCTTTGTGGATGCCGCCGAGAAGATCTATCCCATGTTCGAAAAGGATTTCGGCGAGGAGGTTATGGAAATACTGAAGCAAGTACGGAAATAACCCTCATTTCCGTACCCCCGCTCCCGCCCGGCCGGGCGGGAGCGGCTTTTTCCGTCAGAAAGGGGTCGTATGATGACGGTAAGAAAATTTCTTCATAATTTCGAGGAATACTTCTGTGTCTGGATCATGGCGATAATGACCATATTGGTCTTTTTCCAGGTCGTGATGAGATACGTGTTCTCGAGTTCGCTCTCCTGGAGCGAAGAGTTGGCCCGTTTCATCTTCCTCTGGCTTTCCTGGATGGGTGCCAGTTATGCCGTGAGGGAAAGGAGCCATTTCAGGGTCGAGATGTTCGTAAACATGATAAAGGGGAAAACACGGGTTTTTTTTGAATATATTATCTTGCTGGCCTGGTTTTCATTCTGCTTTTTCCTTGCTTGGCAAGGGACGAAACTACTCATTTTCCTCCAGGGAACGGGCCAGATATCGACGGCGATGAGTATGCCCATGACGTGGCCCTACGCCTCCGTACCGGTGGCGAGCACCTTGATGTGCCTTCGGTTGATCGTCGAAATGTACGACCTCTATAAACGCGGGCTGCCCAAGCAGGCCAGCCCCGCCGTGGACATGCCGGAATAGAGGGCGCCATGGAAGCGATAATTCTCTTTTCCATCCTGATCGTCACGATAATAGTGAGCATCCCCATAGGCATCACCCTGGGGTTATCGACGTGCATCGCGATGATGCTCACTTCCGATATCTCCATGCTGATGATCGCTCAAAAGGCCGTTACGGGCCTGGACTCATTCCCGCTGCTGGCGATACCGTTCTTTATCCTCGCCGGGGCCTTGATGTGCACCGGCGGTATTTCACGCCGCCTGGTAGCGTTGGCGGAAAGCCTTGTCGGGTTCATCGTAGGCGGCCTGGCCATGGTGACCGTGCTTGCCTGCATGTTCTTCGCCGCGATCTCCGGATCGGGACCCGCGACCGTGTCGGCCATCGGCTCCTTCATGATCCCCTCGATGAAGGAGAGAAAATATGACGCTGGTTTCGCCGCGGCCATCACTGCCGCCGCGGGTACGATAGGCGTCATCATTCCCCCCAGCATCCCCTTTGTCATCTACGGCGTCGTCGCCCAGTGTTCCATTGGTGATATGTTCATTGCCGGCATAATACCCGGCATAATAATCGGCTTCGCCTTGATGTCGGTATGTTATTTCACCGCCAGGAAACGCAATTACATTTCCATGACCGAGCGCCCCAAGTTCTCAGAAGTATCGAAGGCCTTTAAGGAGGCCATCTGGGCCCTGCTCGTCCCGGTAATAATACTGGGGGGGATTTACGGGGGTGTTTTCACTCCCACAGAAGCCGCGGTCGTAGCGGTCGTCTATTCCGTCATCATAGGCAAGTTCGTTTACCGGGAACTCGATATGAAGGCCATCTACGACTGCCTGAAATCCACGGGGCTGATAAACGGCGCTACGTCCTTCCTGATAGGGCTTTCCATGGCCTTCGCGAGCTACCTGGCGATGGCGCAGATACCCGCGAAGATAGCGGCCCTGCTGGTAAACTTCGTGCACAGTCCCTTCCTGCTGATGTTGATCATTAACGTATTCCTGCTGGTCCTGGGATGCTTCGTGGACAACATCCCGGCGGTCATCATTCTGACGCCCATCCTCTTGCCCGTGGTCCGCATGATAGGCATCGACACGATACACTTCGGGCTGATCATTACGGTCAACCTGGCGATCGGCTTCATCTCCCCGCCCTACGGCATAAACCTCTTCGTCGCGTCCGCCATATCGGGGGAGAGCATAGAGAGCATCTCAAGAGAGATCATCCCCTCCTTTGTGGCCATGGTCGCCTGCTTGATGCTTTTTACTTACGTCCCCTCCCTTTCCATGGGGCTGGTCCGGTTGTTGAGATAGGGGCTCACTCTTTGGGTCCAAGGGGCGGCCGGAGTAATTGAGCCGGTCGCCTTTTCTTTTTTAAAGGCTATGGAGCGGTAAAATACCGACAGCCGGATACCTTAGTGCTCGTGTACGGGAAGGAGGAGCAGCGTGAAAAAACGTGTCCTGGTCGTCGGGTCCGGCGGCGCCGGCCTGGTCGCTGCCATCGCGGCGAGGAGGTCGGGAGCGGATGTTCTGGTCGTCTCAAAGGCAAGGCGGGGCCTTGGTACATGCACCGCCCATGCCGGGGGTATATTCACATTGGCCTGTGGTGGTTTTTCCCCCGAAGAGCATTACCGGAAGACCCTGGAGACGGGTCATCACCAAAATGACGAAAAACTAGTTAAGGTCCTCTCCGAAGATGCGGAGAAAACCCTCAGGGAACTCGTCCGATGGGGGGTCACCATCGAGTTCGAAAGGGGAGGGGCCTCGGTCTTGTCCACGGCCCCCAGCATGGTCATGGGTGGCGCCGGTTTCACCACGGAACTCATCGCGCTCGCAGAGGGGTCCGGGGTGGAATTCGTGGATTGGACTTCAGTCACGGAGATTACCGTGAAGAGTGGACGGGTGGTTGGAGCCAGGGTCCAGGATTGGCGGACCGGGGAAGAGGGCTTCCTGAGGGCGGGCTCCGTGATATTGGCCACCGGAGGAGGTGGACAGATATTCAGCAATACCGATAACCCCGGCAGGATAACCGGCGACGGGTACGCCCTGGCGTTGGGAGCAGGGGCGGTCCTGCGGGACATGGAGTTCGTGCAGTTCTATCCTCTGGGTTGGGCGGAACCAGGCTTCCCGCGGTGGATAGTCGACCTTTCCCTTGTTGACTTTGTCAGGGTTACGGACTGCCGGGGAGTGGAGTTCCTGAAAAGAACCCTCTACGAATGGGGCTACCGGAACGGGGCTGAAGGCGGCCTTTTCGCCCGTGACCGGAGCGCTAGGCTGGTGGCCGAAAGGGACAGGGAAGGTGGCGTTTATGCTCATCTGGAGGACCTGGAAGAAAACAGCTTCGACGACCCGGCTGTTAGATACTGCCTGGGACTGGACGCCTCGCGCTTCAAGGATTTTGCCCGCCCTCTTAGGGTAGCCCCGCTGGAGCACTACTTCTGCGGCGGAGTCGTCATTGACAGCCGAGGGCGTACAGCTGTCGATGGTTTGTTTGCCTGTGGTGAGGTGACGGGCGGCATCGACGGAGCCAGTCGGGTGGGTGGTAACGCCCTCAGCAGCGTTGCCGTTTTTGGTCTCCGTACCGGGGAGGCCGCCGCCGAAGAGGCCGGGGGATACAATGGAACAGGATCCGGACCTGTTCCAGGTTTTCTTCACGAAGTATCCCAAAGCGTGGGACAAAGTCCCCTGGCGCTGCGGAAAGAACTGCAGCGGGAAACCTGGAAAGCCCTGGGCCCCATCAGGAGAACCAGTGAAATGGAGAGCTACCTGGGATTTCTTTCGGACTTCAGGGCTCGGAAGACTCGGATCGAGACCCCTGTCGATAGGTTGCTGGCTCTTGAAATGCGGGGACTTTACGAGACGGCGAAAGCAGTCGCCGAAGCGGCCTTAAAAAGAAAAGAAAGCCTAGGTAACCACTGGAGATTGGATTAACAGAAAGGCCAGGTCCGGGGTCGGAATCGGCGGCCCGGCCGCATAATGGCCGGGCCGCCCTGTCTCTGCCAACCATGGGTGTCCAACCTGACGGTCCTTTTCTTTTCGGTGTTTTTCTGCCTGTTCGCCGTGGCTGATTGGGTCCAGTATGTTCATCCACTATTCCGTATTACGACTAGGGTAGTCTATTTTATGTGCTGCCTTGACGCGATGAAACTCCGCAAGATCCACCCCGGGTGGGAACGCCCCTACAGGGCTCCGGATGGGGATACGGTCTTCATCATCGGGCTGTTCATTTCGGTGTGGATAGTGATAAGGTCAGCCCTTGAACTTGAGATAGGCGGCTACCTTTCCCTGGCGACCTACTTCTTGATAGGTTACGGATTGCACCTGGTGATGGGGATACTGAAAAAAGGGTCCGGAAAAATACCCGGTCTTGAGCACTTTGACCCCCGACGACAAGAAGAGGTTGGGAACCCTTCGATGCCACTCTTCCTCGCGCGTTGCCCTCTTTCCCCTGTTTCTACGAGGGCCGGGGAGGCTATGGAGCCTCCCCGGCCTATTTTGATAACCTTTCACCTGGTCCCGCCGCCCTGGCCTAGCCTCGGGGTGGGCCTCCAGATCCTTCCCACGTTTCCGGAAGCGCCTTCAAAGGCTTTCCTTGCCGGCGGCTTTCGCCATCTCCATCTCTCGGCGGCTCAAGGCGTAACTGGCCTTCTCCGTGACCAGGCCCGAAGGCCTGAAATTCAGCACGAGGATCAATACGAGCCCCATCAGCAGAAATTGCAGCCAGACAGGGTCAAAGGGCAGGAAGGAGAGAGCGAACTTGTAGGAGATGATCAACTTCTGGACCAGGATGAAGGTGAAGGTGCCGATCAAGACCCCCACGTTGCTTCCGCTCCCGCCAAAGACCACCATAACCCAGGGGAGAAAGGTCCAGTCGAACCTGCTCAGGGCGCTCGGCGCCACCCCTGTCGTGTAAAGGGTGTACATCGCCCCGGCCAGTCCGCATATGATCCCGCCGGTCACCATGACGTTCAGGCGGACCTTGGCCACGTTCTTACCCAACGAAGAGGCGGCGTCGGGATTGTCCCTGATCGCCCTCAGCATCCTCCCCATGGGGGATTTCTCGATGGAGTCCAAGTACAGCCACACCCCGAGCGCCAAGACGCAATTCGCCAGGGACGCGGCCATGAACCTCCAGTCCCCCGCCCAGGCCCAAACGTCGGGGATCCTCACCCCAAGGGGGCCGCCTACGACGGGGTCGTAGTTGTTGCCGATGATGGCGAGGACCTCGCCGAAGGCGAGAAGGGAGATCGCCAGGTAATCCCCGCCCAGCCTTACCGCCGGGTAACCCGACAGGAGGCCCAGGATCGCCCCCGCGGCGCCTGCCGCCAGGAGAGTGATCGCCAGGATGGTCATCGCGGTCCCGGGTGCGCCATGGAGTGAAAGGTCCACCTGGGAGGCGATGATGACATTGTTCCAGATCATGTCATCGGCGAGGGACGGGTCCACCTCGACCAGCCACATGCCTAGCCTTATAGGGAGCCACCCTCCGACGTAGGCCCCACCGGTGAAGGCGAGTACCAGCCCGAAATTGGCGATACCCGTATAGCCCAGTTGAAGCCTAAGGCTCAAGTTGAGGGCGAGGTAGATCCCGAAAAGGGCCAGGAGGTCGACGGAGAAAAGAAACCACTGTTCGCTCATGGTTTACCCTCTCCTCCTGCCGACGAAGCCGCTCAAACCCTCCGGCAGGAACTGGAGGGTGAGCAGGAGCACGATCATCGGAATAAGGTCCTTGAAAGGTATCACCCCGGGCCCGACCCAGGAGGATAAAAGGTCTATCCCGTATATCTGGGCAAAACCCAGGACCAGGCCCGCCAGGAGCGGCCCGTACATTTTCTCGATGCCGCCGAAAATGCTGACGGCGAACATGGTCGCTATCATGCTCGTCCCCACGCCGGGGTGACACTGGAACCTCATCGGGAAGAGGCAGCCGGCAAGGCCCGCGGCGCCGCCGGCCAGGCACCAGGCGAGAAGGGAAAGGGACTTTACGTTGGCGCCCATCACCACGGCGAGGGTCGGCTGCTCCGCCAGCGCCCTCAAGGCCAGCCCCAGGCGGGTATGCTGAAGCACCAGGTAATAACTGACGGTCAGGGCGGCCAGTGCGGCCCACGCCGCCCAGAGGATCCCCATCTGCCCCCAAAGGGTGAAATCGAGCCTGGCGAAGAGAAAATTCTTGGAGGAAAGGTGGAAAACGTTCTGGAGGTAGTCGGCATAAATGTTGATCACCGCTATCATTATCAGGCTTATCGCGATGGTGACGACCAGCAGGAGTATCGAGGAAGCACCCTTCGCTCGTATGGGCTCGACGCCCGCCAGGAATATGATCCCGCTTGCCCCGGCGCAGACTAGGAACGCCATGGGAAGGTAAAAATAGGGGCTATGGGCCAGGAAGGACGTGGCCGTCAAGGCCACGTAGGAACCTATGGTGACGACCTCTCCATGGGCGACGTTCCAGACTCCCGTCGTCCGCCGTATGAGGGTGAGGCCGAAACCCATCAGGCCGAGCAGAGCGGAGTAGGTCAAAGCATCAATAAATGAAGCCAAGGTCATCGCCCCTTGTCAGGCCAACCCGAGATAGGTTCTCATGAGCTCCTTGTCGCATTGGAGCTCTCCAGGTCCGCCGGAAAAAATTATTCGCCCGCTGACGAGCAGGTAGCATTTGTCGACGACGTCAAAAAGGATCTTCAGGTTCTGCTCTATGATCAACATGCTCAAGCCGGTCTTGTCCTTCAGGTTCTTGATCAGTTCGGCTATCTGGGCCGAGGCGATGGGAGACAGCCCGCTGGTCGGCTCGTCGAGCAAGAGCAGGTTAGGCCTGCACATGAGGGCTACCGCAAGGGCGACCATTTCCCTTTCCCCGCCGCTGAGGGTCCCCGCCGTTCTGCGGAGGAAAGGCACGACGGGCTTAACCAGGGAGAGTACTTCTTCCATACGTTCCCCGACTTCGCCCTTCGGGAGGTTGAAGGCCCCCATCTTGAGATTCTCTTCCACCGAAAGCCCTGGGAAGACATTGCCTTCCTGCCTCAGGTAACCGACACCACGGCCGGTCACCTTGTGGGACTTCTCCTGTTGCATTTCAGTACCGTCAAGGATCACGCTTCCCGAAAAAATATCGGCAAGACGGAAAATACTGTTGAGTAAAGTCGTCTTGCCGCTCCCGTTGGGGCCCACGATGGCCACGGCTTCCCCGCGGGCGCAATCGAGGTTAATGTCGAAAAGGACATGGATGGCTCCGTAGCCAGCGTTAAGGTTTTTGATATGCAGTACGCTGTTCATGACCCCAGGTACACCTCTTTCACCTGGCTGTCGTTCAGGACCTCTTCCACCGAACCCTGGGCGATGAGTTTTCCCTCGTTCATCACGTAGACGTAGTCGGCATATTTCAAGGCGATATCGAGCCTGTGCTCGATGACCAGGAAGGTGAGGCCCTGCTCATCCCTGAGCCGGATCAGGAAGGAGAAAACTTCGTCCGCCATCACCGGGTCAACGCCGCATATGGGTTCATCCAGGATGACGAGTTTTGCGCCGGCCAGGAGGGCCCGCCCGATCTCGGCGAGTTTGATGTGCCCGGTGGAGGTTTCCGACATGACGGCGTCCCAGTGGGGGGTCAGTTCCATGGCCTCGGCCATGGCAAAGGCCTCCCGGACGTTGTCCTTCTCCTTTGTTTTCCAGAGTGCCTTTAGGGGGCATTTCAGAAGGGATTCGCCACAGGCGCTCTCACAGGCCACAAGGAGGTTGCCCAGCACGCTCAAGCCCCCGAAGGGAGCCGGGAGCTGAAAAGAGCGCACCATACCCTCCTTGCAGATCCTGTGCATGGGCCAATGGGTGATCTCCTTGTCTTCCAGGTAGACGCGCCCGCTATCGGGCCGGAGGAATCCCGTGATACTGTTTACAAGGGTTGTCTTGCCGCTGCCATTGGGCCCGATCAGGAGAGTTATCCTCCCCCGCGGCAGGGATATACTGACGCCGTCCACCGCCTTGAGCCCGCCAAAACTCTTTTTGACGTCGCGCACTTCCAGCATTGCTCCGTGCATCGTTATTCCTCCGTCTGGGGATCGCATTCAAAAAACGGCCCTGCCCCGCGTTCGGGACAGGGCCGCGGGGATCCAGTTACTTTGAAGAGGCCTCGGCGAGGCCCCCTGTAGCAGCATCGTACTCAGAGACCTTGACCCAGGCGTGTTTCCCTTCCACTTCTTTAACGGCGAAAAACTCTACGTTCAGGGCCTTCCTGTCACCCAGTTCATCCAACTCCGCCCAGCCGCTGGCCCCGTAGTAATTGGAGGCCACGTAAGGCAGGGCATCCTTGATGGCCGTCCCGTCACCCGACTGGGCGCATATGGCGGAAAGTGCAGCCAGCCAGGCACAATCATAGGCGACTAGGCTGTAGATATCCAGTGTTTCGCCTATCTTTTCCTGGGCGTAATCGAGCAGCTCCTCACGCTTGATCGACTTAGGGGCGGAATACATGGGGGCGATGACGGATACTTTCGCGGCCGCGTCACCGGCGTCGCGAAGGATGACGGTGCTCTGCGCTACAGCATCGCCGCCCGTCCAGGTGAGCGAGAGAAGGGGGCTTTTCCTTGCCTGGGCCTGGCTCAGGATAATGGCCAGGTCCTCCCAGGTAAGGCTGATGACCGCTACCTTGTCGGCGCCGTGTTTCTCGACAGCGGGGCCGACGGCCCTCTCCAGCGACGAAAGTTCACCGGAGAACTCCTTGGTCCCACCGGCGAAATCCACCCGCTCGAGGATCGTCCCCCCGACGGCCTCAAACTCCTTGGTAAAACTGCTGGCGATAGAGAGGTCGCAAGGGTCCTTCCTCACGAGAAGAGCTACGTGGGTGAAACCCATCGTCTCCACCAGTTTGGCCAGGGCGACCCCTTCCATGTCGTCATGGGGTATCGGCCTGAAAACGTAGTCGTCGGCTACTCCCAGTTCAGCCACGGTCGAAAAAGAGGAAATAAGGGCGATCTTGTTGGCGTTGGCGTAGCCCATGGCCAGGCGAATATCGGAACTGTCGAGAAGGCCTACCGCGACCTTGACTCCCTGCGCGGCCATCGCCTTGATCTTCTCCAACGTCACGTTGGCTTTCGTTTCCGTGTCCTCGTAGAGGAATTTGATGGTTATCGGGAGGTTGGCCCCCGAGGTGAATTTCGCTATGTCCGCTTCAGCCTTTTCCATGGCAACCCTGCCGCGTGCCCCGTAGCTGGCGAAATCTCCGGTCAGGGGCATGAAGGCTCCTATCGTGATCTCTTTTTTCTCGGCCGAAAGGATGGGAGTGGAGATCAATGCGGCCAGGAACACAGCCAGGATAAGGCTTCCCAAAACCTTCTTTTTCATCAATTATCACTCCTTCGTCCCCGAAACTGGGTCATCTCCTATCGGTTCTCTTTTGCCCAAGGCCCTGCGGATCACCCTGAAAGCATCCTTTCCCACAGAAGCGCCGAGGGGGTCGTGGCTCTCCTTCTCGCCTATCACTCCTCTCAATGGTCAGAGATCGAACTCCGTACCCACTCCCTTTTCAACGGCTTTCCGGAATATTTCTCCCGCCGCGACGACATCCTGCACGCCTATGCCCACCGTCTTGAAGACGGTTATATCCCCGTCGCTCTCTCGCCCTGCAACCTTGCCGGCTACGAGCTCGCCCAGTTCGCCGGTGATGATCCTTTCGGTGAAAAGGCCCTTCTCGATGGGGTTGATAAGGTCACCCGACTCGGCCAGGACGGCTTCGCGTGATTCGACGAACACCTTTTGGGCCTTAAGGAACAAACCCGGGGGCATTTCCTGCATATCCGGCCGGTAAGACCCGATGCCGTTGACGTGGGCCCCTCTTTTCACGGCTTCCGCGGGGAAAACGGGGTTCTTGGCGGTGGTGACGGTGGTGATGACATCGGCCCCGTCCACGGCTTCTTCACCGGACCTAGACGTTACGATCTTGATGCCGGCCTTCTCCCAGGCCTTTACCATGGCCTTCGAGGCATCGCGGGCCCTGGCTTCGTCAGCATCGAAGACCCTGACTTCCTTCAGGTTCCTCGCTGTGAGCATCGCCTCCAGCTGGGCGAAGGATTGCCCGCCGGCGCCGATGAGCGCTCCCACCGTGGCATCTTTCCTGGCCAGGAGGTCCGTGGCCGCGCCCGCCGCGGCTCCGGTGCGGACCTGGGTGAGGTAGGTGCCGTCCATGATGGCCAGCACTTCCCCCGTCCGGGAGTCCATGTGGACCATGGTCGCGGGGACGACAGGCTTCCCAAGCTTGGGGTTGCCGGGGAAGACCGAAACGATCTTCAGCCCCAGGGACTGGGTCTCCTCTACATAGGCGGGCATAAAAAGAGCCTGGCCTTCGTACTTGCCCACGTTGATATTCGTCCTCAGCGGGACGACGGACCTCCCCTCGGAAAAGAGCCTGAAAGCCTGCTTCATGGCCTCAATGGCTTCAGTCATTGAAAAGACCCGCCGCATTTCCTCCTTGGTGATCAATCGCACCCGATACCCCTCCCCCGACGCTTTGCTCTATTTTACTATTGCTAGTTTCAGTCTATCAATCAAGAAAGGGCCAGTCAACATATTTTTGTATGTTATATAATCCTGTTGAATAGAGTGGAAAAAATATCTATTACCCGTAAGGGCTCCTGTGACCTCTTCAGCTTTCCAGGTCCGGAGGGTCATGGTTTTTCCTGTGACTTAAAGGAGGTGCGAAATGCTTAAGAGTTGCAATCCCCTTCTTGGGCCGCTCGTCCCGGTGGTAAAGCTCCTGGGGGCCATGCTGGGGAAGGACTGCGAGATCGTCCTCCATGACGTCTCCGGGGAGGAGCCTTTCATCGTCGCCATCGAGAACGGGGAGGTCTCGGGTAGGGATATAAACTCCAGCATGACCGATCTCGGCTACTTCCTGATGTCCAGCCCCGAGGCGGAGGCCGTGGATCACGTGGCCAATTACCCTTCTGAAACGGAGACGGGCAAATCCTTGCGTTCGGGCGTGGCCCTGATCCGTGACGGCGACCGCAAACTGGTCGGTTTCCTTTGCATCAACTGCGACATGGCGCGGGGGCAGGTTCTCAAGGACCTGGGAGGGTTCCTGACCGAACTCCAGCCCCTGTCCTTCCGCGGCCTTGAATTCGAACGTTTTTCACGGGTAAACGACACTTCCGCTGAAGAGATCCTCGAAAAGGTACGCCACGATCTTGGCAAGCCCCTGAATTTCCTGAACCGTTCCGAAAGGGCACAATGTATCGAAATGCTCGATGGGTACGGTTTTTTCAACCTGAAAGGCGCCGTCCGGCTGCTGGCACGCAAAATGGGCAAAAGCCGTTACACCCTTTATGCCGACCTCAGGGCCTTCCATTCAAGGCGAAAAGGACCCTATGACCGTTAGATCAACGTTTTCCCCCGACCCCTGCGACGCCCCCCCGTTCGGCCTCTTCGTGAAACGCTTGACCAAGCCGGGTTGACATTCCAAGACCCCGGGATCACCCTTTTGGAGTAAATTGTCTACAGGAAGAAATGCGCGGGCCGCCCTGCCGAGGGTTTTCGCCGGTGGACCGGATCCTGGGCCCGAGAGAGAGGGCCGGTTTCATGAGAAAGCCGTTCACCCAGGGGATTTCCGTCCTTATCCTGTTCTTTATTGTCGGTCTTTCCGCGTCTTTTGCCTCCGGGGATCCCGCCGCCGGGTACCCTGAAACGGTAAGGACCGCTCGGGAGACCCTCTGGAAGGAGGTCACTTCGGGCGGGGTGAATTCGGGGTCCGTGGCCGTCATGGACAAGGGCAAGATTGTGTTCTCCGAGGAGTACGGTTCCGCCGACAGGGCGGAGGGTAGGATGGTCGACGAAAAGACCAGGTTCAACATCGGATCCACGAGCAAGATGTTCGCAGCCGTCGCGGTCCTTATCCTCGTCGATGAGGGCAAGATCCGCCTGGACGACCCCGTGGTGAAGCACATCCCGGAATTCCGGATGAGAGACCCCCGTTACAGGGATATCACCATAAGAATGCTCTTCAACCACTCCTCGGGGTTTCCGGGGTCCACCTTCGTCTTCGGGTACAGCCCCGAGGGGGACCCCCACGAAACACTCCTTGACGCCCTGAGGGAGAGCTCGCTGAAGCAAGACCCCGGGGCCATGGGGATATACTGCAACGACGGTTTTACCCTTGCGGAGATGATAGTCGAGCGGGTCTCAGGAAAAAAGTACATTGATTTTCTCAAGGAAAGGGTGTTCGGCCCCCTTGGGATGGATCATACCGGGGAGAGCATAGGGGTGACAGGGGGCAACGTCGCAAGGTTCTATGACCCGGACGGGAAGAACTATCCCCTTGAGGTGGTCACGGTCCTCGGCGCCGGGGGACTTTCATCCACGGCCGAGGACCTCTGCCGTTTTGCCGACAGTTTCAGTCCCGGGGGCGAACATATCCTGTCTCCCTCATCCCTGGAAGAGATCCAAGGGCCCCAACCGACGAAGTTCGCGTCCGCCCTGAAGGGGCAGGCCCTTTTGGAGGCCTTCGGCTGGGATCACCGCCTTCTTCCCGACTTCATGGAGTTGGGGTACCAGATCCTGGGCAAGAGCGGCGGTACGCTGTTTTACACGTCATACCTGCAACTTCTCCCTTCGGAGAGGATGGCCGTGGCGGTGATCTACTCAGGGTCTGGAAACGCCGGGGAGGCCGCTTACAAGATCATGAAAGCCATGATGAGGGACAGGGGGCTGCCCGTACCCGGAGAGGAACCGGTAGATAAACCCGTCAAAGCAGAGCCGATGGCAGGTTACAGCTTTCCATCTTCGGGTTTTTTGACCAACCTATCGGGATTTTTCCGTTTCAATGTTGACAGAAAAAAGGGCCTCCTCGACATTTATCCCGTCGATGGAGCGGGAAACAGTGGAGCAGTGTCCCCGGCCCTTTCGCTGGTCTATAACGGCGGTCTTTTCCACAACCCGGAGAAGAGGGAAAGGTACTACCTGGTCTCCTCCGATGAGGGCACCTTTCTGGCGCTGTCGAATGTCCCCCGGTACGGCGTGGACGGCCCGGTCTTTCAATTGCTTGAAATCCCGGAGAACCCCCGGAAAATGTCGGTCGAGATGGACGGGACCCTTTGGCTGGTCAGGAACTCCCCCACCTTCAGCAGCTTTACGGATCTACTGGTCCGGAGGTCTTCAGCGGCGGATGAACTCCCCGGGTTTTTCGTCTTTGACGGCCCCAAAAGGGTGGTCGACCCCGACCATGCCGAGATGGTCTCGACAGGTTTCCGTGACCAGTCTTCCTTGAGGCTGTTCCGAAAGGACGGAAGGACCAGGGCGAAGGTCCTACAGTTCGTCTACTCAATGGAGGAGGCGGCCGAACCGCTCGCGGAAGGATCGACCCTGGTGGCCATAGGAGCCGATGGCGAGAACGAGTGGCTCAAGACCGTTTCAGAGGGGATACTCTCCTTCGAACTGACCGGTAAAAGCAGAGTGGTGGTGCTTCCTGGTCCCGAGGTGCCTCCCTTGTACGACAGCGTCGTCGACGACGGCGAGGTTTACGTGCCGGAAGGAAGCTTCATCTTCCTGGCTGGCGATCCGGGGGACCTGATCCATATTTCTATGCGTTGACCCTTTTTTCTCCGTCGGGTAAAAAGGAATGGGTCGGCGGCAAGTACCGGGAGTTTTTTTGGCCCGGGGAAAATGAAAAAAGGAACGGGCGATGAAAAAAGAAGAGATACTCCTTATGGTCAAAGAGGTTGAGGTTCAGCTGGTCCCTTTCTGTACCTGCGAAGGACTGGCCCTGCATGGGATCTCCCACTTGAGGAGGGTGTCGATCCTTTCGGGACGGCTTGCCTCGGCGGTCGGGGAGGACGTGGAGGCTGCCGTCGTGATGGGCTTCCTGCACGATTGCGCCAGGACCGATGACAAGGCGGGCGACGGTCACGCCCACGATTCATCGGTCCTTGCACGGCGGTTGCTGGGGAGGTTCTACCCACATCTGGACGCCGATCGGATCTGTCACGCCATCGCGCGCCATGCCGATGGGGAGGTCACCGACGATGGTCTCGCGGCCTGCCTTTGGGACGCCGACCGCCTTGAATTGAAACGGATAGGCAGGGAGATCGACCTCGACCTGCTCTCCACCGAAGTCGCCCGGCGCCTTGCCAGGGCCAGGGCGGCGAGGAGGGCGGTATTGATAGGAGGAGGACATGACGGAAAAAGTTAAAGAAGTGAACGTTGCGATAATACAGGAGCCCCCGGTTTTTTTGAACCTCGGTGCCAGCGTGGAAAAAGCCTGCACGCTGACCCACAAGGCTGCCGGTGATGGCGCTCGAGTGGTGGTTTTCCCCGAGACCTGGCTCCCGGGTTACCCCGTTTGGATCGACTCGGCCCCCAAGGCGGCCCTCTGGGGACACGCCGCGGCGAAAGGCCTTTTCCGAAGGCTCGTGGAGAATGCCCTCACCCTACAGGGTGAGGAGACCGCGGCCCTTGCCAGGGCCGCCGTCGAGTCCAAGGTCCATATGGTCATGGGAGCCCACGAACTGGTCGGGAACACGCTCTATAACACGATGCTCTTCATCTCCCCCGAAGGGGTGTATTCGGCTCACAGGAAGCTCACGCCCACCTACACGGAACGGCTCCTCTGGGGAAGGGGCGACGGAAGCACCCTCGTCTCGGTCGACGCCCCCTTCGGAGTCCTGGGGGGCCTCATCTGCTGGGAACACTGGCTCCCCCTGGCACGGGCGGCAATGCACGCCAGGAAGGAAACCGTCCACGTGGCACAGTGGCCCTGGGTGAGGGATCTGCACCTGGTGGCCAGCAGGCATTATGCCTTCGAGGGCCAGTGTTTCGTGCTCGCGGTGGGGACGGTCCTGACAGTAGGCGATGTGCTCGAGGGTTATGATTCTCTCCCGGGGGCGATGCAGGAGTGCCGCGAGATGCTCTCCTCCATGGGGAACCCGGCGGAGCCGCTTCAAAGGGGTGGGAGCACCGTGATCGCACCGGACTCCACCTGCCTGGTGGAACCCCTCTACGACGCGGTGGGTACGGTCCACGCCACGCTGGATCTAGGCCTGGTGACCGAGGGTCACTTGCTCATGGATTCCGACGGCCACTATTCCCGACCCGATGTCTTCACCCTAACGGTCAACACGGCCCCCCTGCGGGGAGTACGGTTCGAACCGCGTCAATGAAGATCCCTCATCCAGGGGGGGTATAGGTCAGGCCAAGGATCGATTGCCCGATGAATAGTGACCTCGTCCGCCCTCTCGAATACCGCGTGCATGGCCCAAGAAAGGAGTGGTTCCTTTGACCCTCTACGATGTGCTGGTCATCGATGCCCAGAATGACTTTTGCAAACCGGGAGGCGCCCTTTTTGTCCCCGGGGCGCCGGGTGATACGGAAAGGGTTTGCGCGCTACTCGACAGGCTGGACCGGAAGGGGAGCATCGGCAACTATCATTTGACAATGGATACTCACTACGTCCTGGACATATCCCACCCGGGCTTCTGGAGGGACCCTGAGGGCAACCTGCCGGAACCCTACACCCAGATCACCCCCGCGGACCTGGCTTCCGGGAAGTGGCTCCCGAAGGACCCCGGCTCCCTGGAACGGGTGAGGCTTTACCTTGAAAGGCTTGATGCCTCGGGAAGGTATACCCATACTATCTGGCCCGAGCATTGCATCCTCGGCTCGCCCGGGCACTGCCTCGTCGAGGAAGTCCTCGAGAGGGTTAACCGGTGGGAACGGCGGGAAGGGAGGAGGGCCGATTATATCCTCAAGGGGATGAACCTCTGGACCGAGCACTATTCGGTGCTGAAGGCCGAAGTGGAGGATCCCGACGACACCGGCACCGCGCTGAACAGGCGGCTGCTGGGCGAACTTTCCCTGGCACGGGCGGTGATAGTGTCGGGCCAGGCCCTGAGTCACTGCGTGGCCAATACCATCACTGACCTCATCGAAAACCTTGCCCCCGATGTGCTGGCCAGGATAATAGTCCTGGAGGACGCATCGAGCAGCGTGCCCGGTTTCGAAGGGTTGGGCGAAACCGCCCTTCAAAAAGCCCGTGATGCGGGCATGACGGTGTGCAAGGCTTCGGAGGTGCCCCTTTGAGGGCTTCCCGCGTCACGGGGGTGTCCAGCGTGGGAACCTTCGCGCCTTCCGCCCTGACCTGGGAAGGGTGATAATCCTTGGAATACAGCATGGTTTTCAGGGTGGGTCACTCCGAGGTGGGGGCTCACGGGAGGATGAGGGTGGTCAGCGTCGTCAACCGTTTCCAGGACATCGCGGGAGAACACGTCGACCGGTTGGGGTTTGGGGTCACTGACCTGCTCCGTGGGGGGCGCACATGGGTCCTCCACAGGATGCGGCTGGTTTTCTCCCGGGTGCCGGAACCGGGCGAAGAACTCAAGATCCGTACCTGGTACCGTCCGGAGCGCGACCTTTACTCGCTGAGGGATTTTTCCATGGAGGATGCTGACGGAGAGAGGTCCGTTTTCGCCGAATCCTCCTGGGTCGTACTGGACCTCAAGAGGGGGCGCCCCGTCAGGTTGAGCTCCGCCATGCCCCGGTCCTACGAGGAGAACAGGGCGGAGTACTTCCCCACGGGGTTCAAGGAGATCCCCGAATCGGAAGACCATGATATAGCGGTGCGGTTCGATGTCCGCCTTAATGACCTGGATATCAACTGCCATGTCAACAACGCCCGCTATTTCGAATGGGCCCTGGAAGCGATACCCGGGGAAGTGCTGGGTTCAGCCGGGCCGTCCGAGGTGGAGGCCTTTTTCCGGACGCCCGCCCGTTACGGCGAAGGGATCGTCTCCCAGGTCAAAAAGGTGAGCGATGATCCCGCTGTTTACCTCCACAGGCTCCGGCCGGAGGGGTCAAAAGAGACCTGTGCGGTCCTGAGAACAGAATGGCCCGTAGGAACCGGTCCCGCTTCAGGAGCAGCCGCAGGTATTTGAGACCTTCAGGTCCAAAACGAACCGGCAGACCTGGTCCATCTCCTCGAAGATCTCCTTGGCCAGGGCCCATATCCGGTCCCTTTCCCCCTTGATGGTGGTCGACATTTCACCCGTTTGAAAGTCAAGGCCGCTCTTTTCGATCAGCGACAGAACCTTGGTGACATCCTCCTTGTAGTTTTGACTCTCTATGGGCAAAAAGGAGACCTGGCAGGTGGTCATTTCATCCACATCGCGCAAAGGAAACCCCCCCTTCCCGGTTCGGCGGGGCCATGGTCTTCCCCTGGGTGCGAGTTGTCCACGTAGTTTTCGGGCCTGAAGAACAGGCATTCCTTCGTCGAAGCCAGGTTCTCCGGCCTGAAACGGCTCATTTCTTCCAGGCTCAGGAACCGGGCGTGGCGGTACACGCTGTCGCTCCTTCGGCCGATCTCCATGTAGAGTTCCCCCCAGGGGCTGAGGCGGTTTATGGTCCCGATGACCAGCCTCCCGCCTTTTCTTACTACCCGGAACATCTCCTCGGCGGCATCCAGGGGGTTTTGGATGAACTCCAGCGCTGCCATGGAGACGACGGCATCGAAGGCACCATCATCGAACTCCAGGGTCTTTATATCCATGGACAGGAACTTCACTTCGAGGCTTTCCGCTTCGGCTTTTTCAATAGCAATGGCGAGCATTTCACCGGAAAGGTCGACACCCGTTACCGCGCATCCCAGCCTGGCCAGTTTCAAACTGAAGTTGCCCGTGCCGCAGCCGGCATCAAGGATCTTCATGCCGCTTCGTGGTTCGAGGAGCCCGAAAGCGCACCTGGTTTCAATCTCATCGATCCACTTCCCGATAGGTGTCGTGTACCACTCATCGTAAGACTTCGCGTGGTCGTCAAAAACGCTCATGGGGTTCCCTCCCCGGTTACCAGCCGGTCTAACCTGAATTCTGTGAGCCATCCCGCGAAGGCCGGGTTTTTCATGGGATCGGCCTCGAAGCGGAAGAGGTGCGTCGGACAGGAGCAGTCGGAACAGCCAAAACCCGGGATCCGCCCGTCGGCGATCCCGGCGAGGCCCCGCGCTAGGTCACATTCCACGGTCTCGGCGGACCTGACCGGGAGGCAGGCGACGAACCGGGAGGCCTCACGAAGGTGATCCACCTGCCAGTGAAGTTTTTTTCGTTTCCTCCGGTGACGGGACATCCTGGCCTTCAGGTTCTTCATCGCCGATCCCACGTAGCAGTAAAACCCCGCCTTGAGATCGATCACCCCGGTTTTCCCGATCGGAAGCCGGCTGTCCTGTTCGAGCTCGAGTACCAGGATGTAACCCCCCTTGTCGACGGCATTCCGCTCAAGGATGTCCCAAGGGATCTCCAGCAGGGAGGCCCCGGCCTCGAGGGTGAGGTCCTCATTCCAGCCAACGCTCAGGGGTTTGATATCCACGACGCCCCTGGCTTCGAGGAAGGCCTTGGCAAAGTCGAGGTCGGTGTGCAGGTTGGGCAGGAAGTACCGGGGACGGGGCGAATGCACCAGGACCAGGAGCCCCGCACCTGCACCTCCTCGCCCCATTTCGGCAAGGTGGGCTATGTGGCGGGTCGCCCTCTCCGAAGGCGTGTCGGGGAACATGGCCATCTTCTCGTCGAAGAGCGTGCAGGATTTCACCTCCACGGGGAAACGCCCGTCCCGGCCCTCGAGGAGGAAGTCGAAGCGGCTCCCGCCGAAGGCCACTTCGCGGCGGACGATCGCCGTTTCCTCCCAACCGGGTACCAAGCCCCGTTCCAGGAGCCATTGGGCGGCATCATTGGTCCGGTGGGTGTGAAGCATAATCGGGCCATGGGTTGTACTGACGGCGACGACGGTGAAGCCGGTCTTGCGGTCTTCGGTCTCTCCGGAATTCTCGAGGAAAAGCTTCGCTCCGGGGAGGAGCAATTCCCACAGGCGACCTGGGTTGGGGAGATAGGCTCCGACCGCTTCGCCATTGATAAGTGCCGTGACCCTGAAACGGTTGGGCCTGCCAAGAAAACGGGCTTCTATTACCGGGCGCCAGGAGGCCTTAAAAGGAAGGTCCCCAAGGTTACCACTTTGCGTGGGCCTCACCAGAGCACCTGCAACCCCAGGCCTTTTTTATAGGCGTATTCGCTGAGCAGCCAATCACCGATCGATGAGGCCTCATCAGCGATGAGGAGCCAGTCGCGCCTCACCTCGGGTGTGTCCGGCAGGCATGCCAGTTCCGCCGCTCTTTTCCTGAGTTCGCTGTTGACATCCAGTACAAAGGGTCTTTCGCTCATATCAAAAGGATAGCATGATAAGGCCTTTTGTTGATGATTATCCCCTACCGACAGGTGTGAAAGAAAAGCACTCAGGAAGGGCAAGGGACAGGCTGGTTGCGTGATCACAAGGGACGTCCGTTATCCTCCAGGGAGGTCTTCATCACCGCGAGCTCCGATACATGGACGGACCGATCCTGTCTGCCCCTACAACCCCGCCGCTCAAAAGAGGGACCGGAAGTTCTCTCAGTACTCGCAACCTGTGAGATGAGCCATGGCTATTAATGATCCAACCGGACGGTCCCGCCGTGATTCGGCTTCTCTGGAAATCCTTGGCACGTCGCTTATAATGTCTCGGGGATTCGGGACAGGCCGCTGCACTTCCGGGAAGAGCGCTTCCAAAGAAAAGTCTGGGGAGATGAAAATGACTGATTCAAGACGGGAATTCTTGAGAGGGGCGCGGAACTCGGTGCCCCTGTTCCTCGGCATAGTGCCCTTCGCCATGGTGGTAGGGGTGGCCGCAAGGGAGGCGGGGCTGGATGCAGCCCAGGGGACGTTCTTCTCTCTCTCGATGCTCGCCGGTACAGCCCAGCTGGCGGCGGTCCAGCTTTACGGCGCCGGGGCCTCTGCCGCCATCGTGCTTCTTACCGCCATGGTCGTGAACCTCAGGTACTCCATGTATAGCCTTTCACTCCACCCCGTCCTTGAAGAGAGGTCATACATCGAACGCCTCCTGGCGGCCTTCTTGTTGTCGGACCAGTCTTTCGTGGCCTCCATGACCGAACTGGAGACCAACCCCGACAACCCGTCTCTCCCGGCTTTCCTGTTCGGCTCATCGCTTGCGATCTTCGTGGTCTGGTTGGCGGGAGTTTTCCTGGGTTTTGTCCTGGAAGCCATGATCCCGGCAGGACTTTCCCTTGATTTCGTCATACCCTTGGCATTCATGTTCTTGCTCGTACCTCACCTGGGCGGCAAGGACAGGCAGGTTTCCGTCCTGGCGGGCATAGCGGCTTCGGTGGTGCTGGTCCCGCGACTTCCCCTCCAGTCGGGCCTTTTGGTGGCGATCCTCATTGGCATTGGGTCAGGGATGGCCGCCGGGGAGTTTTTAAGGACAACCGTAAGCGGGGGGGAACGCCCATGAGGTTCTATCTCCTTTTCGGCGTACTCGCTGTAGCGCTGCTGGTCATCAAGGGGCTGTTCCTGTGCTTCGTGCCCAACCGGAAGATACCTCCTTTCCTCGAGAGGTCTTTCCGGTATATCCCCCCGGCCGTTCTCGCGGCGCTCATCGCGCCCTCGGTCCTCTACGCCGGGAACCCCGCGGGGCTCGATATTTCACCGGCAAGATTGGCCGCGGGGCTGGCGGCCTTCGCCGTCGCGCTAAGGACCAAGAATATTTTAATCACCATCGCGACCGGCATGATCCTGCTCTGGGCCTTTTCCTTCCTTTTTGCCTAGGATCGAACAGGTTCATCCGGAGCGTTGCCCGGGGCCACCTACAAGATTGCCGGGTAAAGCGGTAGAATAAAAACGCGATCCGGCGCTACTCCGATGCCGGCCCGTGAAACGGCGCGAGTCCAGCGGGAGAAGGGGTGATCCCTATGAAGAAGGTAGTGGTAGCGGTAGACGGGAGCGATGTCAGCAAGGAGGTCATCGATTACGCTCTCCACTATGCCCAAAGGGAAAAGGACGCCGAGCTGCTGTTCCTCCACGTGGTCAATTGGGAAGACTACCGCGAGGTATCCGTCGGCGGACGTTCCGTGTCGGTTCCTCCCTCGGAAGAAGAGGCCGAAAAAGAATTGGGTAAGTGGGTCCAGGAAAAAGTGCGGTCCTCTGGCATGCCCGGGCCGGAAAGGATGTCCATCAATGTGCTCTTCGGAAATCCCTACAACGAGATCGTATCCTTCGCGGAAAAGATGGACGCCTCCATGATAATGATCGGGCACCGGGGGCTTAGCAACCTGGAGAGGTTTTTCCTGGGAAGCGTGGCGGCGAAGGTCGTCGCCCATTCCCCCTGTAGTGTCTACGTTCACAGGGAAAAAAATAAATCCGGGTAGCCACTGTAAGACCGGAAGGAGGAGGTGTCATGATCGATCTGAAGGACTACCTCGCCCCGGGGTATTCCCATGAGTTCAAGTTGACTGTGACCAGCGAGGAAGCGGTCGGCAATTTTTCACCCAAACTCGACCAGCTTCTGGCCACCTCGGCCTGCGTGAAGGCCTTCATAAGGGCGGCTATCGAGGCTACCGACAAATATCTTCCGGAAGGGTACATCACCGTGGGGCAGAGCATCGAGATCTCCCACGAGGTCCCTTCCTATATAGGCACGACGGTCAACTTCAAGGCCACCCTTCGGGACATCGACCGCAACAAGATAAACTACGACCTGCTGGCATGGGACCACATGGGTACCGTCGCCACGGGGAAACACACCAGGGCCGTGGTCGACTGGGCCCTGCTCATGGACGGGGCCAGGGAGAGAGCCTACCTGCAGGACCAGGGCCTTTAGAACAAAAGGCGCGACGGCCGTCGGTGGGTGGAAATATTAGGAAAGGGTGTCCTCAAAATAGGAGCGATGGCACCCCGGGTCTCCCGGGCTGAAGAAGCGTTGCCCGCTAGCCCGAAAGGGGGTACATGCACAACCCAAGTACTCCGGAGCGTTGTATCGGATGGAGTCCGAGGGGTGAGGTTACGTTTGAGTTGAAGCGGCCGGGAGCCCGACACCCGCGGGTAGCATGGAAGAGGGAGGCCCCGGTTATTTCAGGCCTGTCTCTCGCCCTTCAACCCTGTCAAGAAGGGATCCATTTTAATGAGATTCGAAGATGTGTCCTGGTCCTTGGGGAAAGCCCTATCCTCATCCATAAAAGCGACATGCCTGCGGAGAAGGGAGTAGGCCCCCTCGGTGCCTTCCCAGGCGGAACCGGGGTTGCAGGTCTATCACCCGGGGGCGCACATCGATCCTATCCCGAGCGTCCGGAAGAAAAGGTGAAGATCCGGGGTTACCCATCGTAGCTGGGGGTGAAGAAGATGAGTGAGCCGGTGGACATCGATTGGAAAAACCTGGGGTTCCGGTACATGAAGACGGACTTCCGTTACCTTTCCAAATGGAAGGACGGTGGCTGGGACGAGGGGCGGATGGTGGAGGACAACCAGATCTGCATAAGCGAGGCTTCAAGTATTTTCCATTATGGGCAGGGCTGCTTCGAGGGGCTCAAGGCCTATAGGACGCAGTCTGGGAAGATCCAGCTTTTCAGGGTGGACCAGAACGCGAAGAGGATGCAGGACAGCTGTCGCAGGTGCATCATGCCCCCGGTGCCGGTTGAGAAGTTTATTGACGCCTGCCTGCGGGTCGTGAAGGCCAACGATGCCTATGTCCCGCCCTACGGCACGGGCGGCACCCTTTACCTCAGGCCCTTTGTCATAGGCGTGGGCGACCTCATCGGCGTCTCCCCGGCCCCGGAGTACATCTTCAGCGTCTTCTGCACGCCCGTGGGCGCTTACTTCAAGGGCGGTCTTACGCCTGTGAATTTCACCGTTTCGGGGTACGACAGGGCAGCCTCCTTTGGTACCGGAGCCGCGAAGGTGGGCGGCAACTATGCCGCCAGCCTGTTGCCCCATGAACTGGCGAAGCGGAGGGGTTTCGCCGATTGCGTTTACCTGGACCCGGCCACCCATACCAAGATCGAGGAAGTAGGGGCGGCCAACTTCTTCGGCATCACCAGGGATGGCAGGTTCATCACCCCCTGTTCGCCGTCGATCCTCCCAAGCGTCACCAGGAAGGCCCTCCTGGAGGTGGCGAGGGGGTATCTCGGCATAGTGGCCGAGGAGAGAGATGTATATATCGACAGGCTTGACGAACTCTCGGAGGCCGGGGCTTGCGGGACGGCCGCCGTGATCACGCCCATCGGAGGGATCGAGTACAGGGGCAGGCTCCATGTCTTCTACAGCGAGACCGAGGTCGGGCCGGTGACCAGGAAGTTGTACGATACGCTCACGGGGATCCAGTTCGGCGACATCGAGGCCCCGGAGGGGTGGATATTCAAAGTGGAGTAGAGGCCTCGCCGTGCGCCCCTGCTCACAAGTAAACTACTCTCTTCGATCGATGACCAGGAAAAGGCTGGACTCATCGACCTCCTCGATCACGTAGGGAAGGCCGGCGGCCCGGCCCATCCGGTCCAGGTCGTCCCTCGAGAAGGTCGTGGCGGTGAAGCCGTCCCGGCAGACGATCTTGCCATCCTTGGTCCTTTCCCGGTCGATTTCTCCCAGTAGCCCCTTGGCTGCCTGCTCTTCAAACCATTCCACCCTGGGGCCCCAGAATTTTTCGCTGTAGGTGCTGAAAAAGGCTTTTCCGCCCTTGACCAGGGCCCTCACACCCCGGATCACCAGGTTCAGGGGGTCGCCTTTCATCGCCGAGAGGCCGTTCTGAAGGCAGAGGACCATCTCGAATTCCGACCGGTACTCGATGAGATGAGCGTCGGCGGTCTCGAGCCTGCAGTTTGGGACGTCTTTGAGGTACTCCCTCCCGAAGAGGACCGAATCCATGGAGATATCCAGCCCGAGAACGGAAGCGGCGAAGGGCGCGATCGCCTTCATTATCCTCCCGTACCCCGCTCCCAGTTCCAGTACCCTTTCGGTGCCGGTGAGGTACCTGGCGACGTAGGATATCTCGGCCTGAAGGTATTGCCTTACTCTCTCCAGGTCCGTCCGGTAAACTTCCATCAGCAGGGCGGCGTTCAACTTGCCGGAATAGTAATTTTTCACGGCCTCACCCTCCACGGGGTCTTTTGAAATTCGAAATGACACTTGACTCTTGGCAGGTCAATGATATCGTAAAAAGGCAAGATGTTCGATCGATAGGTCCACTCTCCGAAGTCGCTGGTGCTTCTCGGTCCTTCTGGAGATGCAACCCTGAAGAGAAGTAATCCTTTTATCGTCCTCCGGCATCGGACTTCGGGGCTTTTCTTTTGGGTTACGATCTCGACTAGTGGGGTGGAATATGCAGCTATTCACCGAACATCTTATCAACGGACTCGCCGTCGGCTCGATCTACGCCCTCATGGCTCTTGGGCTGGCGATGGTCTACGGCATCCTCAGGATCCTTCACGTAGCGCACGCGGGCGTCTATACCATCGGTGCCTACGTGGGGCTTTACACCTTTCAGGCCACCGATAGCTACTTAGTGGCCATCGCCGTCGCCATGGCGGCCTGCGCCCTGGTGGGGGTGGCCATCGAGAAGCTGGTCTACTACCCACTCCTCAAGTTCCCGCCCTACGTGCCCCTCATCGCCAGCATCGCCATCTTCCTCTCCATCGAGGAACTCTGCAGGATAGTCGCCGGGCCCTACATCTTGGGGTTCCCCAGGAGGCTGGCCCTGGACTCCCTGACCCTGGGGCCCGTAAGCCTGGGAGGCATGCAGATCCTTGTGCTCCTCACTTCCTTGGTTATCCTCCTGGTCCAGTGGTTCATCTCGGACAGAACCGAGGTAGGCCTGGCCATGCAGGCCACCTCTCAGGATATGGCGATGGCGAGCGCCATGGGTGTCGATACGAAGAGGATCATCTCCATAACCTTCGCCCTGGGCTCCGCGGTGGCCGCTGTCGCGGGGGTCCTGGTGGGGATCTATTACAACCAGGTCTACCCGACCATGGGTGCCGTGCCGGCCTACAAGACCCTCGCCATCATCGTGGTCGGCGGCCTGGGGAGCATACCGGGGGCTGTCCTGGCGGCCTTGCTGCTCGGCCTGGCCGAAGCCCTGCTGATCGGTTACGCAGCCATCCCGCTTCCCAGGGACGCGCTGGCCTTCATCGCCATGATAATCGTGTTCATGATCCGGCCCCAGGGACTCCTGGGCAAGAAGACGAGATAGGGGGCTGGAGCGATGGGTGGTTACTTCTCGACCGTGGCCATAATGATAGGAATTTACGCCCTTGTCGCTTCCGGCCTTAACATCATCGTCGGTTTCGCCGGGCAGATTTCCCTGGGACACGCCGCCTTTTTCGGCATCGGGGCCTATTCCACGGCCCTGCTTTGCACGAAGGCGGGCTTGTCTTTCTGGTGGAGCCTCCCCCTGGCCACGCTGATCACCGGCATGATCGGTGCGTTGCTGGGTATACCCAGCCTGCGGGTCAGGGATGATTTCCTCGCGATCACCACCATTGGCATCAACTTCATCGTCAGGAGCATCTTCCTTTATGTTCCCTTTTTCGGCGGGGCGCTGGGAATAGGGGGTATCCCGACCCCGATCCTGTTCGCCACGAAGCTCAGGGGGCAGTACTACCTGGCCCTCGTAGCGGTCCTGCTGGCCCTGGTGACCTGGTTCACCTTCCTTTTCGTCAGGACCTGGACCGGTCTCGCCACGGAAGCCATAAGGGAGGAGGAGACCGCCGCCGGGGCCATGGGCATCTCCCACGTTCGCTTCAAGATCCTCGCCTTTACGATCGGGAGCGCCATGGCCGGTCTTGGGGGTGTGCTTTACGCTCATTTCGTCAATTTCATAAGCCCCGACGACTTCGGTTTTCCCGTATCCATCATGCTGCTCTCCATGGCCGTGCTCGGAGGCATGGGGAGCATCTGGGGGCCCATACTGGGGGCGATCGTTCTTGGCTCCCTGCCCGAGCTCTTCAGGCCCCTGGTCCAGTACCGGATGTTCCTCTACGGCGCCGCTCTTTTGCTGGTCATCCGGTTCCAGCCCCAGGGGATTCTAGGTGAAGGCAGCGTATTAAGCCGACTCGTCTCCCGGAGGAGGCAATGAGCATGCCCGGTGAGGACCTGATCCTCCGCGTGGAGAAGATGAGCCGCCATTTCGGGGGGCTTAAAGCGGTTGACAACGTCTCCTTTCACGTACGTCGGGGAGAGATCCTGGGCCTGATCGGGCCCAACGGCGCGGGGAAGACCACCTGCTTTAACGTCATCTCCGGGGTGTACCGCCCCACGTCGGGACAGGTCTTCCTCGACGGCAGTCGCATCGACGGTCTGCCGGCCCATTCCATCGCCGCCAGGGGAGTGGGGCGCACCTTCCAGATCGTGAGGCCCTTCGGCGGGATGACGGTACTGAACAACGTCATGGTCGGACTCGGCATGCCGAGATACGGGTCTTTCATCAAAAGCAGCCTCCTTTTCAACAGCAGCAAGAACCACGAGCAGGCCATGGCATTCCTTCATGAAGTCGGCCTCGAAGACTTCGCTGACAGCCCGGCCTCCATCCTTTCCCTGGGGAACCTGAGGCGCCTTGAATTGGCGAGGGCCTTGGCGCTGGGGCCTAAACTGCTGCTCCTTGACGAATCCTTCTCGGGCCTGAGCCAGGAAGAGGTCGGGCGGATGATGGGGTTGGTCAGGAAAATCCAGGAAAGGGGATTCACGATCCTCCTGATCGAGCATAACATGAGGGTGGCCATGTCGCTGTGCGAGAGGCTCGTGGTGCTCGACCACGGGGGTAAATTGGCGGAAGGCACTCCCGACGAGGTAAGGTCCAATGAGAAGGTTATCGAGGCCTACCTCGGGAAGGGGGAATAAGGCCATGCTTGAAGTCGAGAACCTGACCGTTGCCTACGGGGACATCCTGGCCCTGCAAGATGTCTCCTTCTCCCTGGAAGCCGGGGAAATGGTATCGATAATCGGTGCCAACGGCGCCGGCAAGACGACCCTTTTGAATACCCTGATGGGCCTTGTAAAGGCCAGGTCAGGCAGGGCGCTTTACGTTGAACCCTCTAAAGAAGGTGGTAACGGGAGGCGGGATATCCTACAACTCCCCGCCCATGAAAGAGCGGCCTTGGGGATCCGGATCGTGCCGGAAAGGGCCAGGGTCTTCCCCAACCTGACGGTGGAACAGAACCTGAGGATGGGGGTCTACGGCCTCTCGGGCAGTCTCGATGCGGAACGGGCTTTCGGTGAGGTCTACGAGCTCTTCCCCGTGCTGAAGGAGAGGAGACGGCAAGCGGGGCAGACCCTTTCCGGGGGTGAGCAGCAGCAGCTGGCCATAGCCCGGGCGCTGGTGTCAAGCCCAAGGATCCTCCTGGTAGACGAAATATCCATGGGGCTGATGCCCAAGTTGGTGGACCTGGTCTTCTCGGTCCTGAAAAGGCTGAACGATGAGAAGGGGCTGACCATCCTGCTGGTGGAGCAGAACGCGGTCAAGGCCCTGGCGATAGCCCATAGGGGTTATATCCTCGAAACAGGGCGGATAGCCCTGGAGGGCAAGGCTTCGGATTTACGCCAAAACCCAAAGGTCCGGGAAGCTTACTTGGGAGGTGATGCCGCTGGGGGCAGTATTTAAGCCAGGAATGGCGGGTCTAGTAGGAGCCTGTACATATAGGACCGAAAAGGAGGGTTTTTCATGAAAAGAACGGTGATGCTGATCCTCGCGCTGGTCCTGGTCTTTGGAGCGGTCGGCGCTGCTTCCGCCGCCGATACGATCAGGATAGGCCTGCTTGCCCCACTGACAGGGTACGCCGCCGCTGATGGCCTGGCCGTTCTGCAGTCCGTTCAGCTCGCGGTAGACCAGGTCAACGCCAAGGGAGGAGTCCTCGGCAAGCAGATCGAGCTGTTCTACGAGGATGATGCCGGCGAGGCCAAGGAAGCGATCGGTCTTGCTAGGAAACTTGTCCAGATGGACAAGGTCGTCGCGGTGGTGGGCGGTTCCTACAGCATGCCCACCCGTGCGGTCGCGCCCCTCTTCCAGGAGTTTGAAATCCCCCTGGTAGCCGGTTACGCCGTCCACCCCGATATTACCGCGGCCGGTGATTTCTGCTTCAGGAACGGTTTCCTCGGGACCGTTGAGGGCCGGGGCGCGGGTGTGGTGGCCATCGACATGCTGAAGGCGAAGACCGTGGGTATGCTCACCATGGACAACGATTTCGGCAGGCAGATGGCCGAGGGGTTCAAGTCCTACGTGGTCTCCAAGGGGGCCAAGGTGGTCTACAGCCAGGTTTACCCACTGGGCGAGAAGGACCTCATGCCCTACCTGACGGCCGTCAAGGAGGCGGACCCTGATGTGATCCTCGCCAGCGGTTATTACGCCGAAGCGGCGGGAATAGTGAAGCAGGCCCACGAGATCAAGCTCAGGACCCAGATCATCGGCGAAGAAGGTTACGATTCACCCAAGTTTATCGAACTGGCAGGCGTGGAGGCGGCCAACGGGACGATAATCGTGACCAACCTCGACCGCGATGACGAGAGGCCCGTGGCCCAGGCCTACATCAAGGAGTATCGCGAACGTTACGGCATGGAGCCTGACATGACGGGTGCCTCCAACTTCGACGCGTTCCTCATCATCGTCGACAGCATCAGGCGGGCCGGGACAACCGATCCGCACAAGGTCAGGGATGCCATCGCCGCCTTGAAGGACTTCGACGGTGTAACGGGCGTCATCAAGGGCTTCACCGAGATCGGAGAGGTCATCAAGCCGGTCCAGGCCCAGATAGTCAAGGACGGGGTTTTCCGCCGTTACGGCATAGTGGACGACCCCGATGTCATCGACCCAAGGAAATGACCGCGAAAACCCGTACCCAATGACCCAAGGGTCGTCGGGAAAGGGGGTTGCAAGGCCGGGGTGAGGTTCCCCCCGGCCTTTTTTCACCGTCGGCCCTTTGGTTTCGCCCCCTTTCACCTCGGGAACTGGAGACGGACCGACATTGACTCGCGCCGATCGAATAGCGGGGAAGATCGGCGACTACCAAGAGTGCCTGCCATGGTTGCCGAGGTCCAGGCTGGGTCAGTACGTGTGCCTTACGAACCGGGAGGGAAAAGATAATGGGGAGGATCGATAATGGACTGGGATAACTTCGAGGATCTTTCCGTCAAGGACGCGCCGCGGATGTTGGTGACTCCCCCGGGGCCAAGATCTCTCGAGATCCTGAGGATGCAGGAAGAGCTCGAGGGCTCCGCCGTCTCCTATCCCCGGGGAATGCCCATGGCCCTGGCCCGGGGAAAAGGCGCCACCCTCGAGGACGTGGACGGCAATGTCTATATCGACTGCTTCTCGGGGGCGGGGGTCATGGCGCTGGGCCACGCCCACCCCTTTGTCCTGGAGGCCGCCCGCGGGCAACTCGATAAGGTCACCCACACGCTTGATATAACCAGCGAGGCCCGCATGAGATTGGTCAGGGTCCTGGGGCGAATCCTGCCTGCGGAGCTCTCCAGGGTATTCTTCGGGGGGCCCACCGGTTCCGACGCCGTGGAGCAGGCGATAAAACTGGCCAGGTTCAACACCCGCAGGGACGGTATAATCGTCTTCGAAGGCGCCTACCATGGTATGACGGGCCTTTCCCTGGCCGCCACCAGCGACAGCGGTCACAGGGACGGCATCGGTTCCCTGGCCCCGGGTTTCCAGTTCCTCCCCTTCCCCTACAGGTACAGGAACCCCTTCGGCTGTCCCGAAGAGAGGATCGACGAGTTCGCCGCCGACAACCTCGAGAGGGTGCTCGATGACAGCCACTCCGGCTTTTCAAAACCCGCGGCGGTGCTCCTCGAGGCCGTCCAGGGCGAGGGAGGGACGATAATCCCCGGACCGCTGTTCCTCCAGAGGGTCAGGGAGATCACCGAAGCCAGGGGTATTCTTCTCATCTGTGACGAGATACAGTGCGGCCTCGGCAGGACGGGCAAAATGTTCGCCTTTGAGCATTCCGGCATTGTCCCCGACATAGTCACCATGAGCAAGGCCCTGGGCGGTGCGGGGTTCCCCATTTCGGCCATCGCCTTCAGGGAAGTGCTGAACACCATGCCCCCGGGGAAGAGCATCGGCACCTTCAGGGGCAACATGGTAGCCTTCGCCGCCGGGGCCGCGGGGCTTGAATGGATGATCGAGAATAGGGTCCCCGAGTATGCCGCCCAATTGGGAGAAAAGGCGATGGCCCGCTTCAGGGAAATGGAGAAAAGATCCAGGATCCTGGGTGAGGCCAGGGGGATCGGCCTCATGATCGCCCTCGAGATCGTCGAGGACAAGAGGACCAGGAAGCCGGCCGCGGACCTGACGAAGCAGTTGAGAAAACTGGCCCACCAGCGGGGAGTGATGATAGAAGTAGGCGGTCACCACAACAACGTCGCCAGGCTCCTGCCGCCGCTGGTGATCTCCGAAGGGCACCTGATGAAGGCAGCCGACATCCTGGAGGGCGTGTTGAAGGAGCTGGAGTAAGGTCTCACCGCGCCTCCAGCGGGGGTCAGTCTTTTGAAGCCTGCTCCAGCGCCGCCGCCAGTTTTTCGCGAATGCGGCCGTGGTGGGAGCCCGACCAGTAGACCTGTCCACAGCCGGGACACCGGGTGAAACGGTCGTACATCATCCGGGTCAGGGGCTCCAGCTGGTCGATGACGGCGCTCTTTTCGGTCCTTTCCAGGGGGACGTTACACTTGGGGCAGCGGCTGAAGAGGTCGATCCGGTCGCTGATCCCAAAGAAATAGATCACTTCGGCCAGTTGGTCCCAGGGTCGCTCCGAGCGGACCAGGCGGCCCCGAATAACCCTGTTGCGCTTAAGCAGTTCCTTGTCCCTGGTGAGAAGGATCCTTTTGTTAGCGCCGGCGATTTCAGCGATCCGGGCATCATCCCAACGGGGGTCCAGGAGACAGTCGAACCCCGCCAGCCTGAGAAGTCCGCCTAGGCGGGCCACATTCGCGTCGGCCACGAAGCCGACCGTTTTGAAAGGTTCCGGGAACAGGACCGAGGGGAGGGACACGTCAACGGGAGGCCTGTGGGGGTGTACTTCCACGGTCTCCCCCCAAGCCGGGACATGCGCGAAGGGCCTTTCCAGGCCCTTCGATCTGATGCGGCCCACCTCGGTATGGGGTACCCCCTGCGATTCGATGAGGTCCTTGACAGGGGCCGCCCGGGAAAGATCCCGCGTCGCTTCGGGTAAAAGACCCCGATTATTCAGGAGGCCGGTCAAATCGCCATGAAAAACAAGCCTGATCGGCATGCTCTTATCGCCCCAACTCCAAGTTCCAACCCCCCGGGTGAATCCCCTCCTGGGGGGTGAACCTCCCACCCCTGAACGGGGCGTGGTTTTCCCGTTATCGATGGCCGAGCCTGTAATCCCGCAGCGTTTCCCTGATCGTTTCGTGCCTGACCTCGGTAGCACGGAACCTGAAAAGGGTGAAGGTGATCTGGATGCAGAAACCTATCCCGAAAGCCGCGAAGGCCGTCCCCAGGCCCACGGGACCACCCATCAACCAACCCAAAAACACCACCATGGACTCCAGGATAGCCCTGCAAAGCCCGACGGGCAACCCGGTTTTCCTTTCCAGGACCACCATGAGGCCGTCCCGTGGACCCGCCCCGAAACCGGAACCCAGGTAAAAGTAGGTGGCGATGGAGATGACGAAAAGCCCGGAGATCATCATGGCCACCCCGGGAAGGAAACTCTTCATCAAGGGGATTTTACCCAGGACGAGGATCAGGTCGAGGAAAAAGCCGATGAGGATCATGTTGAGTATCGTCCCCAACCCGAGTTTTTCACCCGCCAGCGCCACCATCACACAAATGATGAGCCCAATGAGGATGCTGGCGCTGCCTATGGTTATCCCCGTCATGTTCGAGATGCCTTGATGGAAAACGTCCCATGGGGCGTAGCCCAGGTTGGCCTTCATTGTTATTGCTATCCCGAGCGCGTAGAGGAACAAGCCGAAGATGAGACTGGCAAAACGCTTGTAAAAACTCTTCATAAAGATACCCCTGTCCTTCGGCAGATTGTGGATCCTGGAGGTCGCGCCGTCACAGGGTCAGGATAACACGGAAGGTAAGGCGGCGTAAATCAGAAAGTCCCCCGGGGTGGAAAGGAAAGAGGTCCTGGTATAACCTTGAGCCGAAAAAAGGTCTGAAGGGTGGGCGAAGGATCCGAAGGGGGGCGGACCGATGAATGTTCGGGAAATATTACTGGAAAGCCTTTCAACCGAGAGGCGAAGGCAGATAATCGAATGCCTCGACGGCATCCGGGGAAAGGGCGACGCGGGGAGGGTCTTCCTGCGGCCCTACAGGTCGGGTGAGCTGGGCCTGGTATCCTGGAGGCACTGTGTCCTCTACAAGGAAGAGTACGGTTTCGACGAAACCTTCGAATACTATCTCCTGGCGGGGATGGCCCAGTTCCTCCACGACCTGGGCGGGAAGGGAGAAGTGTGGGTCGCCGATTGCGGGGGCAACGTGGTCGGTTCCATCGCTGTCGTCGAGACCTCGGCCGCCGTAGGACAGTTGAGGTGGTTCCTCCTGGAGCCGGCCTTCAGGGGTCTTGGCCTGGGCAGGGCCCTCATGGATACGGCCCTTGAATACTCCCGGGATCGCGGTCATGAAAGGGTTTTCCTTTGGACGGTCAGTGAACTGCATGCGGCAAGGCATCTTTACCAGGTCTTCGGTTTCAGGCTTACCGAGACGAAGACCCACTTCTTATGGGGAAGGGATATCACCGAGGAGCGATGGGACCTCGAATTCTCCTAGGGGGTCAGTCCTCCTCCCAGGGCAACAAGCGTTCCCTGGACCAACGGATAAAGAAGAGCAGTGTAATGTTGACCTCTAGCTGGTCGAAGGCGTCGGGGTCGAACTCCTCCCCGTACCAGTCACGGAAGACTTCATGCTGGGAGTCCTCCCTGTCGGCCATGGCCCGGCGGAATTCCAGGAAACCGGGAACTCCGCCCAGGTCATCCGGGGGGCATGTCCCCTCCCCGTCGACGCAGAAAAGGTTCCCCCATTCCTCATCGTCTTCCAGGCCCATCTTTTCCACTTTCACCAGGTGGGTCCAGTTGTCCCCCAGGTCGTAGGTGTAGGTGAAGGCGCCGTCCTTCGGGGAGACCAACGACCCAAGCCTGAAGAGACCTTCCTCGTGAGCCTCCGGTTCATCTTCGGGCAAGTCCATGTATTGCCTTCCCTTTATCGAGAAAAGGTGCATGTGCTCTCCCGACCAGCCCATGACGATCTGGATCACATCGCTCAACCGGTCGAGGGTGATGGAGGAGGGGACGACGAACCTTCTCCATATCTTGGGCGTAATGCCCTCAAGTTCGATGTAGACCTGCGCGTTGCCTTCCATTCCGTATCACCTCCGCTTAAGGCCCTCGGCGGTCTTGGGTTGCGCCGACCGCCAAGGGCCGTGGTACCCCGGTGCGCGAGGTCGTCCGGATCACAGGGTCACATCCCCATGTAAGCCTTGCGGACCTCGGGGGAGTCCAGCAGTTCCCTGGCCGTCCCCTGCTGGACGATCTTCCCGGTCTGGAGGACGTACCCCCTGTCGGCGATTTCCAGGGCTTCCTGCACCATCTGTTCTACCAGGAGGATGGTCACACCGGACCGGTTGATGGACACTACCGCCTCCATGACTTTTTCCACGAGGGAGGGCATGAGCCCCAGGGAGAGTTCATCCAGAAGGAGCAGGCGGGGGTTTGACATAAGCCCCCTGGCGATGGCCACCATTTGTTGCTCGCCTCCGCTCAGGGTCTCGGCGATCTGGCTTCGGCGATCGAACAGTTTGGGGAAAAGATCGAAGACCTGCTCAAGGTTTCGCTCGATCTCCTCCCGGTCGGTCTTGGTGAAAGCACCTAGTTCCAGGTTCTCCTTGATGGTCAGTTTCGGGAAAAGCCGCCTTCCTTCCGGGACGTAACTTATACCCATGCGGTTTGTCTCGTGGGCTTTTTTCCGGGAGATGTCCTCGCCCTCGAAGAGCACGCACCCCTTGAAGGGATGCATCAGCCCGGCGATGGTCCTCATGGTGGTGGTCTTGCCCGCGCCGTTGGCGCCGACGATGGCCACCAGTTCGCCCTCGGCCACCTCGAGGTCTATCCCGTGTATGACCGGAACGCCGTCGTACCCGGAATGAAAGCCCTGGACTCTCAGGATAGGGTCAGTCATTTCTCGTCACCCCTCCCGTTCGCTTCATCCTCTCGGTGAACTTGGCACCAAGGTAGGCCGTTATGACCTTCTCGTCCTCCACTATCTGCTGGGGGGTGCCTTCGGCGATCTTCACACCGCTGTCCAGGACGACCACCTTGTCGGCGATGGACATGACCGCTTCCATGATGTGCTCGACCACGAGAAGGGTAATACCTCCTTTTTTCAAGCCCTTTATTATTTCGATCGATTCCTTGATCTCCGTCGTAGTCAACCCGGCCATCGCCTCATCGAGCATGAGCAGGCTCGGCTTGGTGGCGAGGGCCCGGGCCATTTCGAGCCTCTTTTTGTAGCCGGTGGGGAGCCCCCCAGCCAGGTTATCGGCCATTTCCTCCAGGCGGCAAAGGTGAAGGCATTCCCCCGCGACCTCCCGGGCCGTATCGGCATCGGCTCCCCGCAGGAAAGCCCCGACGAGGACGTTGTCCATGACGGTCATTTCTTTCAACGGGCGAACCACCTGGAAGGTCCTTACGGCCCCGCGGCGGGCCACCTCGTGGGCCGGCAGGTTGGTGACCTCACGGCCGTCGAAGAACATCCTGCCCGATGTGGGCTTGTAAAAACCCGACACGCAGTTGAAAAGGGTCGTCTTGCCCGCGCCGTTGGGCCCAATGAGCCCGACGACGGATCCCTTCTCAACGTCGAAGGAGACATCGTTGCAAGCCACCAGGGAGCCGAACTTCATTGTCAGGTTGCGCACTTCAAGAAGGGCCATGCTACTTCCCCCCTTCCCTTGACCGTCTGAACCTCACGAAAACCCGGTCAAGAATACCCATAATACCCTTGGGCTGGTAGACGACCACGATAATGATGAGGAGGCCGAAAATGATCAGGTCCACGCCTCCTCCGATACCGCCGAGGTACGCCCGGGTGTACTCCTGCAGGGGGATAAGGAGAGCGGCCCCCAGGAGGGGTCCGTAAAAGGTACCCAGGCCGCCGAGGATCGTGATGAGCACGAACTTCATCGACATGTCGAGGGACATGACCATCGGCGGGTCCACGCGGTAGTTGTACTGGGCGAAGAAAGCCCCGCAAAGGGCGGCCAGGAAGGCCGAAAGTGCCATGGCCGATAGCTTCACCCTGGTGCTGTCGACGCCGAGCGATTCCGCCGTGTCCTGTCCCTCCCTTACGGCCCTCAAGTAAAAACCGAAGCGGTGCTTCTCTATCCAGCGGACGATGCCGAAGACGAGGATGAAGAGAAGAAGGACGCCGTAAAAGCAGCAATCCTTGGTCTGGTACCATACGAAATTCTTCCATCCCGGCTGGGTGAATCCATAATCGAGCCCCAAGGCACCCCCGACCCAGTACCAGACCATGAACAGGCGGTTGAAAATCTCGACTATCGCGAAGGTCGCAATGGCGAAATAATGGCCCTTGAGTTTGAAGCAGGGGTAGCTTATTGCCACGGCCACGGCGGCTGCGATCACCGCGCCGGCCAGGATGCCCGGCCATGGGATGAGGCCGAATTTCACGACAGTCATGGCGGTACCATAGGCGCCTATGCCGAAGAAAACGGAATGCCCGAAGGAAACCTGGCCGCAATAACCGCCCAGGATATTCCAGGCCTGGGCCATGCTCGCGTATAGGAGCACCTGGATCATCACGTGCTGCGTGAAGGTGCTGCGGGTAAACCAGGGCGTCAACGGGATCACAGCGAAAAGGGCCAGGAGCCCCAGCCAAAACAGGTCCCTCTTCGTCCTTTTCCCAGTTAGGGTCATGGCCGTCACCATCCGAAGAGTCCCCGGGGCCTGACCATCACGACCACCAGGTAGAGCCCGAATACGGCGACATACTTGAAGACCGGCGCGATGTAAAAACCCGCGAAGGCTTCCACGAGGCCGATCAGGAGCGAAGCCAGTAGGGCCCCGGGAATGCTGCCGAACCCCCCCATGGCGACACAGACGAAGGCGATGAGGCTGAAAAGCCCTCCCACTTCAGGGTGGACCGCGAGGTAGGACGGCAGCAGGCCTCCCGCTATCCCGACGCAGGCCCCGCCCAGGCCGAAGACGAGCAGGTAGATCCTTTCAGTGTTTATACCCATCAATTCGGCCGCTTCCTTGTCCATCGCCGTCGCCTGGATAGCCCATCCCAGGCGCGTCTTCTTGACGAGCAGGTATATCAGGTACAAAAGGGCCAGGGCGACGAGGCCGATGACCAGTTGGGGCAGCGGAATGATGATGCCCGACAGGCTGAAGGTTTTCGCTCCCAGCAGAGTGTGCTGCAGGATCCTGAAGTTGGGCGAGAAACGGTTGAGGCATACGTTTTTGAGGAGCATGGAAAGCCCGAAGGTCGCCAGGAGGGCGGACATGGCGGACTTGCCTATGGTCCTGCTTATGACGAGCCTGTAGGTAAGAGCCCCGAGGATAAAAACAAAGGCCCCCCCCGCTATGGAGGAGACCAGGGGATCGACCTTCCAGATAAAGCCCAGCCAGTAACTGAGGTACATAGCGACCATGAGAAACTCGCCATGGGCGAAGTTGATGACGTCCATGACGCCCCAGATGAGGCTCAGGCCCGCCGCCACAAGCGCGTAAAGTAGCCCGTTCAGCAGTCCGTCGAAGGCGACTTGGAGAAACGTGGCCATAAAGGGTACACCCCCAGTTCATCAGTTGTTGCCTGGTACTCCAGCCAAGCGAACCGGCGAAACAAGAGAGGCAACAGAGAACCCCCTGCTGCCTCTCTGAAAGATCCGCTTTTGGTGATGCCGTAACGAATCGGTACCCGATTCAGGTGCTTTGAACCGGGTACCCGGCGTTGACTAGCGATCTTTCCAGGGGACCATGGGGATGACCGGTTCCGTATCGGCGAGTTCCAGAGGGTAGATCCTCTTGTATTCCCCGCCCTGGAGCTGGGTGAGCATGCTCATGGCCTTGACGTTCTGCCCGCCGGGCGAGAAGGCCACCTTGCCGCCCATGGATAGGGGGGACTCCCACTCGTTGGCGTAAAGGGTCTCGGCCACGACCGTGGGATCGAGGCTCCCGGATTTCTCGATAGCCTGGGCGACGATGAAGAGGGCCACCGCTTCCTGGATCGAATCGCTGTCAAAGGGGACGCTGGGGTCGGTCTTGGCCTTGTAGATTTCCTCGACCGCCGCGACGGCCGGCATCAGTTCAGCGAACTCGGGGGCGTAGCCGGTGCCGCCCATGAAGTAGTTGGCGTCGTCACCGAGTTGGCCGGTGATGATGGGGTCCTGGTAACCCGTGCAGTAGTTGAGGGCGACCTTCGGGAGCCAATCCATCTGCTTCATGGTGCGGACCCAGAGGGTGTAGTCCCCGCCTAGGCAAGCTCCGAAAACCGCGTCAGGGTTGGCGGCCTTGAGGGTCTGGACTTCGCTGTTGAGGTTGGTCGCGCCGGGGTTGAAAGCGACATCGGCAACGACCTTGAAACCGCCGGCCTCGGCGGCCAGGCGGCCTTCCTCGGCGGCGTGCTTGCCGAACTCGGTGTTCTCGTAGATCAAACCGACGGTCTTAACGTCGGCATTTTTCTTCTCGTTGACATACTCTATGAACTCAACGAACTCGAGGGATTCCGTCTTGTCCGTCGGGGCCATGCGGAAGAAGTACTTGAAGTCGCGCTCCGTCAGGGCGCCGGAGCTGGAGCACCCACACATGAAGATCTTCTGCTTCAGTTCCGCCACGAAACTGGCGGGTTTCGTGCAGGCGCTGTTGTAGCACCCGACGATGGTCCAAACCTTCTCCTGGTCGAAAAGGCGTTCGGCTTCGGACTTCGCCACATCGGGTTTGCCCTGGTGGTCGGCATGGATGAGGACGATCTTGTAGCCGTCCAGGAGGCCTGCTTTTGCCGCGAGGGGTACGTTCAGTTCGGGGTGGGCGTTGTTGATGACCTCGGCGGCGGTCTCAACGGCGGCGCGGCACCGCTGGCCTGCAAGGGCCACCGAGCCGGTGAGCGGGAAAAGGGTCCCGATCTTGATCACCTTCTCCTCGGCGAGGGCGACCCCGGATAGGGTGCCGACGACAAGGAGCGCCGCTAGAACAAGAAGCAGACACTTACCGAAAAAGCTTTTCCCCATATCGACTCCTCCTTCTTGATGATGTCCCCGTGACTGCGAGGACTTTTTTTGTTCATAATTTTGTCCGCTCCTGATTGTAAGTGAAGCGGTCAAAAAGCGTCAAGGCGCTTAATGAAACAAAACCTTTTCTACCGTGGGAGACTTTCCTTATCATGAGAAGTGCGGCGGTCACACTGTCTTGGACTCTCCCGACGGACCGGGGCCCTGGTATCAAGCCGAGTAATTCCTTATCGCCTTGTTATATTCCTTCAGGATATTCTGCAACAGGTCCTCATGCCTGAAGTCGCGGTGATACAGTATGTTGATCTCCCGGACCATGCTCAGGTTCTCTATGGGCAATACTGAAAGGCTCCCCTTCTTGAGCTCGTCGAGGCACACGCTGCGCGAGAGTATCGAGACCCCTATCTCGCGCCTTACCAGGTTCTTGATGGTCCCTATATTGTCTATTTCCAAGATGACGTTGAAGTCTTCGAGGGACATGTTGTGACTTTCCAGGTGCGCCCTGAAAAGGCTCCTGGTATCGGAGGATGGGCTCCGGAGGATCAGGGGGAGTTCCTTCAATTCCTTCACGGTTATCATGTTTTTCCTGGCCAGGGGGTGGTTGTTGGACAGGACCAGCACCAGGGAATCGGTATCCAGCAAAAGCGAGTTGATGCTTTCGTCCTGGACCTTACCCTCCGAAACGACCAGGTCCACCTCGTAATTCTTGAGCATATTATAAAGATTGTTTATGTAATCCGTAATGATCGTTATTTTCGTTCCTGGATTCCTGGCGCTGTATTCGCCCAAAACCTCGGCGACGGCGTTGCTCTCGGCGGTGGGCGTGATCCCCACCGTGAGTCGGCGGAAGTGCCTTTTCTCATCGAGGATGCCCTGGTTCATCGCCTCGTACAGGGCGATGCTCCGACGGGCGTAACCGATGAGGATCTCCCCTTCGGTGGTCGGCTTTATCCTGTTGCCGATACGATTGAAGATCCTGATGTCCAGCTCTATTTCCAGTTGCTTCATGTGATGGGTCACGGCGGGCTGGGTCAGTGAGAGATGCTCCGCCGCCCGGGTGTAATTGCCGAATTCGACCACCGCTAACAGGGAGTAAAGTTTCGGGTCGATCATCTTTCTCACCTCTAGCATAATGAATATTTATAAAAAAACTAGAAACAATAAAAAAGACTTATTAGTTTTGCGATTAGAATGATAGCCTAACTAAATTAAGAAGGCAACGGCCTTGCCGTAGGACTTGGGAGAGGACCCCGGCGACGCGGCGGTTAGGAAGCGTTTTTGTTATGATTCATTTATTCCGCTTTTTTCGCTCCCTGCTTCAAGCGACGCGGCCGCCGGGGAAATTTTCGGGGCATCCTGTTTTTGGAGTGTAAGAGATGGCGGATCTTTTGTGCAGATCAAGCCACACGATGGAAATACTGATATCACTGTCGGTGGTTCTGCTTGCCGGCTTCCTGCTGACGCGCCTTACCAAGCTGGCGAAACTGCCCGATGTCACGGGCTACATTATCGCCGGGATCCTGATAGGTCCCCACATCCTGAAACTAGTCCCCCCCAGGATGATCGAGGACATGGGGTTTATCAGCGATATCGCCCTGGCCTTCATCGCCTTCGGGGTAGGTCGTTTCTTCCGAAAAGAAGTTTTCAGGGAAACCGGCTTCGGAGTGATCACGATCACCCTGATGGAGTCGCTTCTCGCCGGGGTTATCGTGACCCTGTCCCTGCACTACCTTTTTCACCTGGATTGGGACTTCAGCCTGCTTTTGGGAGCGATAGGGACCGCGACGGCCCCTGCCAGCACGACGGTAACGATCCGCCAGTACCATGCCAGAGGTAATTTCGTGAATATCCTCCTGCAGGTGGTAGCCCTCGACGACGGCGTCTGCCTTATCGTCTTCAGCATAGCCTTGGCCATCGTCAATGCCGGCGATGGGGCGGGTGTCTGTATCTCCGAGATAGTAATGCCCATTATTTTCAACGCCCTCGCCCTCGCCCTCGGTTTTGCAAGCGGGTTCATACTGAGCAAATTGAGGGTTTCCAAGCGTAGCGATGACGATCGTGTCATTCTGACCATTTCCCTGTTGCTGGGTATCGCCGGCCTGTGCGTGGCGGTCGACATTTCACCCCTGCTGTCCTGCATGCTCTTCGGGACGACCTATGTAAATATGGCGAAGGACAGGGAGTTGTTCAAGTATCTGGACAGGCTGAGCCCGCCGATCTTTTCGTTGTTCTTCGTCGTGTCGGGGATGAGCCTGGACCTGAGCACCCTGGGTTCTATGGGTGTCATCGGCGCCTCCTACTTCATTATCCGGATCCTGGGGAAATATTTCGGTGCCTACCTGGGTTGCCTCATCGCGAAGACCCCCAGGAATGTGAGGAACTACCTTGGATTAGCCCTGATCCCGCAGGCCGGGGTCGCTATAGGGCTGGCCTTCCTGGGCAAGAGGGTCTTGCCGGAAGCCACGGGCCACATGCTTCTGGCGATAATATTATCCTCGTCGTTTTTGTACGAGTTGATCGGTCCCGTAAGCGCGAAGATCGCCCTGATCTACTCCGGTTCCATCCAGATGGAACAGGTAGAGGAGTGATCTCAGCTCGGCCTTAGTTCGTATCAGGGCGAGAGGACTGGGCGGGGCTGAAGTCCAGGGCTACGGAGTTTATACAGTAACGCAGGCCCGTCGGGGGAGGACCATCGGGAAATACGTGGCCCAGGTGCGCGTCGCACCTGGCGCAGAGCACTTCCACCCTGGTCATTCCGTGGGACAGGTCCTCCCGGGTCGAAACGCTTTCGGGCGACAGGGGTTCGAAAAAGCTTGGCCACCCGCTCCCGGAGTCATACTTTGAGCCCGAACTGAACAGGCCGTTACCGCAGTTTGAGCAGAGGTAGGTTCCTTTCTCCCGGTGGTTGTAATATTTACCTGAAAAGGGCGGTTCCGTTCCGCCCTCCCTGGTGACCCTGTACTGTTCGGGCGTGAGGAGGGCCTTCCATTCTTCCTCGGAACGGGTTATTTTTTCCTGGGACACGACAGCACCCCCCTTGTGATCCCCTGGGAGTTCGCTTTCGTCTTTGGACGGCCTCGCCCAGAGGGAAAAGGCGACAACCGCAAGGAATAGGGCAACATAACGTCCCTTTGGTCCCATAGGATGCTCCTTGCGAGAATCTATTCAAAACCTTGACCATTTTATCATTCCCGGCGGGTTCCCTCTTTAGTTTTTCACCGCCGCCCGACCTGGGGGACTTTTATGGATTGGGCCTTGAACTTCTTCCTCCTGTTCCTCATAGGGATACCCGGGTGGCTCCTTCTCCGGGCTTTCCGGGTACCGGCGGCCGTAATGGTAGGGGCCATGGTCTCGGCGGCCTTCTTCGCCGTCAAGGGGTGGGTGGTGCCGGCGACCCCCGAAGGAGCGAACCTGCTTTTCCAGGTGACCCTGGGGCTCTTCGTCGGTATCCATTTTACCGGCCGAACCGGAAGGGAACTCGTAGGCAGTCTGCCTGTAGCCTTACTTGCTGCTGCCTGGTGGATCAGTTTCCCCCTCGGTCTCGGTTGGGTGGTAAACCGTTGGTTCGACCTTGGCCTGGCGACTTCCATCCTCGGGACCGTGCCAGGGGGCATCGCCGAGATGAGTCTGCTGGCCCTCACCCTCGAGGCCGACGCCGCCCTGGTGGCGTTGATGCAGTTCTTTCGGCTCTCCTCGGTGCTAATCGCCATGCCGGTGATCTCCACCAGGGTGGGCAAGGCCCCCGCCGGCGCGACCGGCGGCGACCCCGACCCAGGGAGCGGGCGGGAAGAGGCCTTGCCCCGACCGGGCGAACCAGGGCAGCGGGCGGGTAGTCGGTTCCTGACCCTTTCCATAGCCGCTGCGGGCGGCCTTTTATTCTACTTCCTCGGCGTACCCGTCGGCGGCTTCGTGGGCTCCATGATCTTCACCGCCGCCGCGGCAGCGTCGGGGCTCCCCATCCGCCCCCTGCCGGTGATGGCGAGGCACGTGGCTCAATTGGGGCTCGGCTCTCTCATAGGGCTTTACGCCACCCCCGAGACACTCTCGACGATTTACTGCATGTTCCTGACCATCGTGGGGACGACGGCGGCCATGCTTGCCTGGGGCATCATGCTGGCCTTCATTGTGAGGGCCGTCACCGGATGGAGCCTGATGACCTGCCTCATAGCCACCTGCCCGGGGGGGATCACCCAGCTGGCCTCCATCGCCGAGGACCTGGGGGCCGACCCTCTCAAGGTTAGCCTCTTGCATCTTGCGAGGCTCCTGACCATTTACGTCATCCTTCCTCCCCTTATAATGGCGCTGGTCTAGAGTGCTTTCTCCTTCCCATGGGGAATTTAGGATACAATTCGAAAGGGGGTATCCCCTTATTGAGACAGGAGGTCATTAAATGAAGATCAAAGAGTTCAAACTCGAGAGGACGCTGGCCCGGTTCCAGAACGAAGTGGAATACGACCTCAGCGCTTCCGGCATATACCCCATGTTCATACGGGAGATCCTCTCGCCGAGGGAAATGGAAGACGCCTACAACAACCTGCACCTCAAGTACGTCCACACCGCCGGCACGGAACACCTCAGGAAGGCCGTAGCTTCCTTCTACGAAGGGATGGACCCCTCCTCCGTGTTCATGACGAACGGCTCGGCCGAGGCGCTTTTCCTGATCGCCTGGGGCCTCATCGATCCGGGCGACGAGGTCGCCTTCATGATCCCCAACTTCATGCTCCTCTCCCACGTGGTGGAGTCCAACGGGGCGGTGGTACGGAACTTCAACCTCGACCCGGCGCGGGGCTGGTCCCTTGACCTGGACAGCCTGAAAAGGGCCGTGACGCCCAAGACCAAGCTCGTTTGCGTCTGCAACCCCAACAACCCCACCGGGACGGTTCTCACCCCGGAGCAGATGGGGCGGATCGTCGAGGCTGCCTCGGAAGCGGGGGCCTACCTTCTCTCCGATGAGGTGTATCGCGGGGCCGAACAGACCGACAAGATGACCCCCAGTTTTTGGGGCATGTACGACAAGGCCATCATCATCAGCGGCCTCTCGAAGTCCTTCGGGCTACCGGGCCTTAGGATCGGATGGGTGGCAGGGCCCAGGGACATAGCCGAGATGTCCTGGTTCTACCACGATTTCCTTTCCACGACGGTCACCACTTTCAGCGACTACCTCGCCACGAAAGCCCTTGAACCGGACATGCGCGAGAAGATCTTCGCCCGGAACAGGGAGATCGTCCGGCAGAACCTCGCCACCTTCACGGAATGGGTTGACAGCCACCACGGGGTGTTATCCTTCACCCCCCCGGCGGCGGGCTGCTTCGCCTTCGTGAAGTACGACCTCCCCGTGCCGTCCTGGGACCTCGTAATGGACATGGTGGAAAACAACAGCGTCTTCGTCATTCCGGGCAGTTCCTTCGGCATCGAGAACCACCTGAGGATGAACTTCGGCGTGGACCGGCCGCGCCTAAAGGAAGGGCTGAAGAGGATTGACAGGACCCTGTCAAAGTACCTCTGATAAGGGCCTTTTTCACGTTTACCTTTTGAGGTGTTCCGACGGGACCTACTACTGCGGCATCGCTCGGGACCCACAGAAACGCCTTCGGCAGCACAACGAGGGTAGGGGCGCCAGGTACACCGCTTCCCGCCGCCCGGTGGAACTTGTCTTTGTCACGTCCCGCGGGTACAGCCGCGCCGGGGCCCAGGCTATCGAGAGAAAGGCCAAGACGAGGCCCAAAACCCTCAAGCATTCCTTCCTTGAGGCGACCGATGCCCAGGGAGGGAACTTGGGCCCGCCCTCAGAAGATCCCTCCCGGTGAGCGCCCCGATGGACTCTGCGCAAGGGAAGGGCCCCTCAAAAATTTGATAATCGGTCAAAGAACGGTCCCGGCAGAAAAAAGTGAAGGAGATGGCAGTCATGAGAAGAACTAAACGCACAGTGACCGTAGTCTTGCTTTTGTCAGTGTCCCTGCTTCCCCTTCTTCCGGCCCCTCTCCTGGCGGCTACGGCCAACGAGAGGATAACCTCTTCGGTGCACGTAGTCCGCGATATGTCCAGGGAGGAAGATGTCAGCGCTATGGCCGACCTTGTCAAGTCCGCCAAGGGGGTCGTCATCATCCCCAACTACGTGAAGGCCGCCCTGGGGATCGGGGGTGCCCACGGGGAGGGGTTGATACTGAGGCGTGATGCTTCCAGCAACACCTGGTACGGGCCCAATTTCCTGAGCATTACCGGCGCTTCCATAGGGCTCCAGATAGGTGTCCAGTCCACGGCCCTCCTACTGGTGGTGACCAACCAGAAAGGGATGGACCGGTTCTACGGCGACAAGTTCAAGCTGGGGGCCGATATCGACATCGCCGCGGGCCCGGTGGGGCGCAGCGCGGGAGCCGCGACGGACGTGAACCTCCAGGCCTCGATCTACAGTTATTCCCTCAACAAAGGGCTCTTCGCGGGGCTCTCCCTCAGCGGGGCGGCGATCACCACCGACCACGACACCAACGCCTCCTACTGGGGGTCATCGATCAACTCGAAGGAGATACTCCAGAAGAAAGCAACGGCGACCAGTATCCAGCCCCTGGTTTCAGCGCTGGACGAACTGGTAAAAAAGGCCGCCGATTAGGCGCCCTTCGTTTGTGCCGGGCGGGACCAAGGTCCCGCCTTTTTTATTCCCTTTTAGTGGGGACCGCGTCATTCAGCTAATCCTTGACAAAAAGGCCTTTGTCCGGAAAAATAATAGAAGAGTTCTTTGGAGGAGAAATCAGTTCTCCACCAGCTAACGGAGATTGGAAATGAACAGCCACGAAAAGCTCATCCGGATACTGAAACGGTTCGGCGACCCTCCCTACGAGATGGGAATAACGGAACTCTCGAGGGAGATGGGCGTCTCAAAGAGCGGCATCCACAAGATAATCAGGTCCCTTGTGCAGGAGAGCCTGCTTGTACAGAACCCCTCCACAAAGAAGTACTCCCTCGGCCCCCTCGTCTTCCGTCTTGGTAATGTCTACAGCGATTCCAAGGGCATCTGGGATGTCTCCCACACCATAATGCACTCCCTGGCGGACCGGACGGGCGCTTCCGTCCTCATCGCCATCCGTGAGGGCGATGACCCGATCCTGGCATACAAGCTGGGCATCGGCGACAAGTACATATACCAGGGCCAGACGGGCAACCGCTTCCCCTTCAACGCCGGCGCCCTGGGGAAACTGCTGACCGCCTTCCTTCCCGAGGACCGCATCCGGCGGATTCTCACGTCCAGGAATATCGAGAAAAAAACCCCTTATACCGAGACCGACCCGGAGAAGTTGATGGAGGAGTACCGAAAGATCAAGAGGCAGGGTTACGCTGTCAGCATCGAGGAGAACCTCATCGGGGCCTTCGGCATGGCCGCCCCGATAAGGGACCGGCATGGGAACGTTTGGGCTTGCCTCAGCCTGGTCGGCCCCAAGGAGACCTTCACCCCCGATGTGGTTGAACCGTGGCTTTCCCTCCTCAGGAACGGGGCCGACGAGATATCAAGCCGCCTGGGATTCCGGGGGACGTAGAGAACCCATATCGAAGGGACGGGCTCAGCGGTCATGGAGGACTATCTCGAGTCACTGCTTTCCAATTCGATGTTTCTGCTCAGCGTGGCCGTCTTCACCGGCCTCGTCCTCGGCAACCTCAAGATAAGGGGAGTGGGCCTGGGGACTTCCGGTGCTCTTTTCACGGGGATCATCATGGGGTGGCTGGGCGTTAAAGTACCCAGCGTTTTTTTCATGTGGAACTTGCTGATCTTTGTCACCGCCGTCGGGCTCCTGTCTTCCAAGGATATCGTCGGGGTCATAAAAAAGTATGGCTACCGTTTTGTTGTCCTCTCCGTCGCCGTGACCGGCGCCGGGGCGTTGGCGACCTATTTCATGGCGCTCCTCTTCTCAGGTTCCGTGGAACCCCTGCTTGTTGGGGGCACCTACACCGGCGCCCTTACCAGTTCACCCGGGCTTGGCGCCGCCCTGGAGGTCTCCGGGGGGAACCCCCTCATCACCATCGGATACACCATTGCCTACCCCTTCGGGGTGGTTTCGGTGGTGCTTTTCGTGCAGCTGCTCCCCGCGCTGCTCAAGTTGGACCTCGAGCGGGAACGGGAGATGCTGGTTAACGCCATCCGCGACGCCAGCACGGTCCCTCTCGCGGGGAGGGGGTCCGTCCCCTTCACGCTGGCTTCCTTCATCCTCTGCATGATCGGCGGCGTCCTCTTCGGGTCCATCACGATACCCATCCCGATGGTGGGTGATTTCTCCCTGGGGAGCACGGGAGGCGCCCTGATCTTCGCCCTCTTCGCCGGGGCCAGGGGCAGCATCGGGCCTTTCCCCATGCGCCTTGACGGTTCGGTCCTTTCGGCGCTGCGGACCTTTTCGCTGGCCTACTTCCTCGCCGTCATGGGCATCCAGGCCGGCCCGGACATACCCAGGATACTGGCGGAGCACGGCTTCGCCCTCGTGGCCATCGGGGCGGCCTCGGCGATGGCGAGCCTCCTCGCGGGTCTCCTCGTGGGGAGGTGTTTTTTCAAACTCAACTGGGTGATATTCCTGGGTGCCATACCGGGGGCCATGACCAGCACGCCGGGCCTGGGCGCAGCCATTGAATCGACGGGGTCCGACGAATGCTCCGCGGGCTACGGGGCGACCTACCCGACGGCTATATTCTGCATGGTCCTCTTCACGAAACTGATAATACAGGCTCTCCTGTGAGGAGGCGTGAAGGAGTTTCTCGCAACCCTGGCTGATGGCAGTCGTACAAGTCGACCGGTCCCGGCACTGGTCCTGGGACCGGGCAGCCCGACCGGGAGGTGAATGAAGGGAAGGACTGAAGAGGCGTGTAATGGGGGTTTTTCCCGACGGTTTGTGCTTTTCTCGAAGGGAGGTTCCAAGATGTCGGTAGAAGCAGGAAGTGAGAAGAAAAAGCGCGTCAAGGTCCCTCATACCTACGTCATCCTGATATCCGTCGTCATCCTCGCGACGGTCATGACCTACATACTCCCTGCAGGGGTCTATGACAGGTTCAAGGACGAAAGGACCGGACGGACCCTGGTCGATGCCCTGTCCTATCATCATGTCGATAGGACCCCGGTGAGCATCTTCAAGATGTTCGAGTCCGTCCCCAAGGGGATGAAGGAAACCGCCGAGATAATCTTCTTCATCTTCATCTGCGGCGGCGCCTTCTCGATCATCCAGGCCACGGGAGCCATCGACGGCGCCATCGGTAAAGCCGTCCTCGGCCTAAAGGGCAAGGAGAAGCTGATGATCCCCATCACCCTCCTCATCTTCTCCATAGGCGGGGCCACCTACGGCATGGCCGAGGAGGTTATCGTCTTCATCCCGATCGGGGTCGCCCTGGCGAGGGCCGTCGGTTACGACGACATCGTCGGGGTGGCCATTTTATCGACGGGCGCCAATATCGGTTTCTCCGGGGGCACCCTGAACCCCTTCACGGTGGGGGTCGCCCAGAGCATCGCCGAGCTTCCCCTCTTCTCCGGTCTCGGGTTGCGCTTCGCGGGCCACGTGATGCTCTTCGTCATCGCCTGCTGGTACATCATGCGTTACGCGGCGAAGATCAAGGCCGACCCCACCCAGAGCATCGTCTACGACCTCGTTGAATCCGACCCGACCCGCCATACGGTTACGCCCGACCTCCCCTTCACGGGGGTTCACAAGTTCGTTATGCTCGTGATCCTGGCCAGCTTCGCCTACATGATCTGGGGGGTGATGACCCAGGGCTTCTACATAATGGAGCTCTCCACGGTCTTCATCGCCATGGGCGTGATCGGTGGCCTGGTGGGTCGCCTGGCCCCGAGCAAGATGGCTTCGGCCTTTGTCGCCGGCGCCAAGGATATAGCCTTTGGAGCTCTTGTCGTGGGTATCGCCCGAGCCATCCTGGTGGTCATGTCCCAGGGGCAGATCGTGGACACGGTGATCCACGCCCTGGCTTCCTGGGTCGCCATGCTCCCGGGGGCGATGACCGCCGTGGGCATGTTCTGGGTCCACGTGGTAATAAACTTCTTCATACCCTCGGGGAGCGGGCAGGCCGCTGCCACCATGCCCATCATGACACCCCTGGCCGACCTGGTGAATATCACCAGGCAGACCGCGGTCCTCGCCTTCCAGTACGGCGATGGTTTCACGAACCAGATCATACCTACCTCGGCGGCCCTCATGGGCGTCCTCGGCATGGCCAAGATGCCCTACGAGCGCTGGTTCAAGTTCATATGGCCTCTCATGGTGTTCTGGATCGCCGCGGGGTCCGTGATGGTGTTCATCGCCGCCGTTATTGAGTACGGGCCTTTCTAGGGAAACCTGAACGGGGAGGGGTTCCCGCGCCCCTCCCCGAATTCCAGGAAATGAGGTGGTCCTCGTGGATCCCTTGATTTCGAAGGTGGCGTCAGAGGTAACTCCCCGGGAGATCGCGGAACTGGCCTCGAGGCTGATCCGGATACCCAGCCACTGGGATGTGCCCACCAAGGAGGAAGAAGTAGTGAAAGCAGTGGCCTCCTTCCTGACCAGTGAAAATATCCCTTTCACGCTTCAGCCCGTGGAAGGTTCAAGGAACAATATAATCGCTACTATCAAGGGCGAAGGGGGAGGCAGGAGCCTGGCCCTTTCGGGGCACCTCGACACGGTCCCCCCCTACGACATGGAAGTCGAACCCTTCGCGGCGAAGATCGAAGGGGGGAGGATCTTCGGCCGCGGAGCCGTGGACATGAAGGGGCCCGTCGCGGCTATGCTGATGACCCTCGCGGCCTTTCAAAGGTCGGGTGTCCCCCTCAAGGGTGACCTCATCTTCGCCGGCGTCCTGGCCGAGGAGACCAACAGCGACGGGAGCGAGACCCTCGTCAGGTCCGGTTTCAGGGCCGACGGCGCCATCGTTGGCGAACCCTCCGACCGGGAGTACGCCATCGGCCACCGGGGGCTCGAGTGGATCGAGGTGGAGTTCTTCGGTAAGGCAGCCCACGGCGGGGTCCCCCAGGACGGGGTTAACGCCATCGTCCACGCCGCGAAATTCATCAACCGCGTCCAGGAGAAGATCGTCCCGAAACTCGCCCTGAGGGACCACCCCCACATGGGGCCGTCGGTCATGAACTTCGGCCGCGTCGAGGGAGGGACCCAGCCGAGTACCGTGGCCGATCATTGCGTGGTCGAGATGGACAGGAGATACATTTCGTCGGAATCGCTCCAGGAAGTCCTCGCCGAGTACCAGGAGGTCCTGGACGAACTGTCGCGGGAGGACCCGACCTTTCGCGCGGAACTGAAACTGATGGACCTGGGCAAGATGGCCCACTTTTACCACGCTCCCCTGGAGACCTCGCCCGACGACCCCATCGTGAAGGCCGTCGTCGACTCCATAAGGGAGGTCAGCGGCATAGAACCCAGGATGACCACGAGGAGGGGGTGGACCGACGCGGCCATCTTCGGCCATTTCGGCAAGATCCCCACCGTGGTGTTCGGCCCCGGGAGCCTGTCCAGGTCCCACGGCAAGGCGGAGTACATTACGCTTGACGAGCTGGAAGAAGGGTTCAGGACCTACGTGTCCGTCGCCGTCCGTTTCTGCGGGGCGGCATCAAGGAGGTGAACGGCATGGATATCGTCGTGAGGAACGGGACCGTCATCGACCCGGTCTCTCTTGAGGAAAAAAAGGCCGATGTGGCCGTAAAGGACGGTGTTTTCGCTTTCGTGGGCCGCGGCGCTCCGAAGGGGACCCGCGAACTCGACGCCTCGGGGCTCCTGGTCCTCCCCGGGCTGATCGACACCCACATGCACTTCGAACACCGGGTGGGGGACCCCTATACCGTTCTCAGGTCACTGCTGCTGCAGGGCGTCACCACCGCCATCGGCGGGCACTGTGGCGAGGGGGTCATGATGGAGGTTTACAAGGACTGGTTCAGCCAAAATCCCGTATTGAACATGGGGTTCATGATCGGGGCCACCACCCTGAGGGAAGCCGTCGGGGCCGAGGACAGGTATTCACCCGCCTCCCCCGAGCAGGTCGGGCTGATGGAAACCCTCCTCGAGGAAAACCTCCATGAGGGGGCCCTGGGGTTGTCCTTCGGGCTCGAGTACGCCCCCGGGACCTCCCGGGACGAGCTGTTCCGCCTCGCGAAGGTCGTCTCCAGGTTCAGGCACCGGTTCATATCTATCCACATAAGGTACGATGGCCGGAGGAGCCCCGAGGCTGTGGCGGAAGCCATCGAGATCTCGAGGCGGAGCGGTGTCAGGGTCCAGGTGTCCCACCTGGGGAGCATGACGGCCTTCGGCCATTCCCGTGAGGCCCTCGGGATGATAGAACAGGCCCGGCGCGAGGGGCTGGATGTCACCTTCGACGTCTATCCCTATTACGCCTTTGCCGCCAGGATAGGTTCGGCCGTCTTCGACCCGGGCTTTGAACAGCGCCTGGGGAAGGGCCTTGAGAGCCTGGAGGTATCCACCGGGCGGTTCAGGGGTATCCCCCTGACGCCTGAACTCTTCGCCAGGGCCAGGGAAGAGGACCCCGACGCCTACGTCATCGCCCACGTGATGAACCCTGAGGAGGTGGACCTGTGCCTCCTTCACCCCGAAAGCGCCATAGCCTCCGACGCCGTGCTCCGGGGTGACGAGGGCCACCCGAGGGCCGCGGGCACCTTCCCCAGGGGCATAGGGATACTCAGGAAGGCGGGTCTTTCCTGGCCCGAAGCGGTGAGGCACGCCACGTCCAGGCCCGCGGAGATGATTTGGCACCGGGGCGGCCGTATCGCCGAGGGCGCCGGTGCCGAACTTGTAGTGATCGACCCGGACTCCTATGAGGACCGGGGCCGGTTCGGCGCGCCCCTGGCCGCTCCGGGAGGGGTAAAATGGGTCGTTCTTAACGGTGTGGTCGTCGTGGAGGAGGGCGGGATCGTCGGCCCTCCCAGCGGCAGGATCCTTCTCGGTGAATAAGGAGGTGCCCCGTAATGGCCGATGTGAAAGAGCTATGGAAGGAAGTCGAGGCGGGGATCAAGCATTTCTCCAAGCGGGCGATCGACCTAAGCGACTGGCTCGCCAGGAACCCGGAGTTGTCCGAAAAAGAGTTCGAAGCCTGTAAAAAGCACGCGGCCTTCCTTGAAGAGGCCGGCTACGACGTCCAGACACCTTTCATGGGGCTGGCCACCTCCTTTTTTTCAACGAAGGGAGACCCCGCGGGCCCGAAAGTCTGCTTCATGTTCGAGTACGACGCCCTGCCCGGCATCGGCCACGGCTGCGGCCACAACCTTTCGGGGGCCATGTCCGGCCTCGCCGCCGCGGGCCTCGCCGGTGTCATGGAAAAGACCGGCGGCGCGCTGATCCTGGTGGGGACCCCCGCCGAGGAGACCAACGGTTCCAAGGTCGTCCTGGCCGAAAAGGGCGTGTTCGATTCCCTCGACCTGGCCATGATGGTCCACAGCAGCGACGTCTCCACCTACGCCGGTTACCGCAGCCTCGCCATGGACGCCGTCGAGTTCCGTTTCACCGGCAAGCCCGCCCACGCGGCGAGCGAACCCTGGGCGGGGAGGAACGCCCTTAACGGGGTGCAACTCTTCTTCCACGCCGTGGACATGCTCCGCCAGCACATCATCCCCGAAGCCCGGGTCCACGGCATCATCCCCGAAGGGGGGCTCGCGCCGAACATCGTGCCGGAGCATGCCGCCGCGAGGTTCTACTTCCGGGCGCCGAAGAGGCCCATCCTCGACGGCATCGTCTCCAGGGTATTCAACTGCGCCCTCGGCGCGGCCCAGGCCACGGAGACGGAAGTGACCTGGAAAAACTACGAGTACAGCTTCGACGACATGCTCAAGAACGACGCTGCGGAGGAATTCGTTGAGGGCGTCCTGGCGGAGTTAGGGGTGCCCTTTGTCCCCACGCCGGGGCCCCAGGGATCTTCGGACGTGGGCAACGTCTCTTACCGCTGCCCGGCACTTCAGCCCAAGTTGAGCATCGTCGACGAGCCGATGGCCCTTCATACCCATGAATTCGCCGAGGCGACCATCACCGAAAGGGGCCACCAGGCCCTGGTGACGGGAGCCAGGCTGATGGCCAGGACGGCCCTGGCGGTGTTCCTCGATGAAGACCTGCGCCGGAGGATCCGGGCGGACTTCGAAAAGGAAAAGCAGGAGGCTCGGCGCTATCGCTGACCCCGGCGGATATCCAAGCGACAAGCCCGGGCCGCGGCGAGCCTATGAGGCGCTCGGCCCGGGGATGGTCCCGCCCCTGGTTCGTTGCCCCTGGTCGGAGTCGCACCCGCTCCTCCAGGGTTACCACGATAGTGAGTGGGGCGTGCCCGTCCACGATGACGGGCTCCAATTCGAATTCCTGGTCCTCGAGTCCTTCCAGGCGGGCCTGAGTTGGCTGACCGTTTTGAAGAAAAGGGAGCGTTTCCGGGGAGCCTTCCACGGGTTCGACCCCGCCAGGGTTGCCTCCTACGGGGAGGGCGACCTGGAAAGGCTTCTCCGGGATGAAGGCATCATAAGGAATGAGCAAAAGATCCGGGCCGCCGTGACGAACGCCCGGGCCTTCCTGGGGCTGGTGGAGAAGGAAGGCTCCTTTTCCAGGTGGTTATGGAGCTTCGTTGAAGGGGAACCCATCGTGGGCGGTTGGGACGCCCCGGAGCAGGTCCCTTCCGAGACCCCCCTGTCGCGGCGGGTGAGCGGGGAACTCAAAAGGAGGGGCTTCACCTTCATGGGCCCCGTCGTCGTCTATTCCCACCTGCAGGCCGTCGGGCTCGTCAACGACCATCTGAGGCGCTGCTTCCGCTACGGACGGTTGTCCTCCTGAAGCAGGCGCTCCTCCTCGATGGAAAGATCGTCCACCCCCGCCAGGGACTCTACGTGGTGCCTCAATTCGTGGGTCACCGTCTCCAGGATCTCCTCCTCCCACTCTTCGAGGGGAGCTCCCCCCATCGCCTCTCGGAAGGACCCGTAGTAGAGGATGATGATATTGCCCAGCCCCGGGTCTTCAATATACTCGCCCATGATGAGGTAGCCGCCCTCTTCCTTGACCGAGGACTCCACTATGAAACCGCCGTTGAGCCGTTCCAGCAGTTCCCCGGGAACAGCCTCAACGGCTTTGCGGACGGACCGCCTGAACTGTTTCAGGCTCATGATCGCCATGGGAGTCCTCCCTTAAGGGTCCCTTCGGGTGTTCCCCGCCGTTACGGGCCGCGAGGTGGTAATGTGTATTATGTATGTGAAATATTGTGCTAAAATAAGTAACAGTAAATATCACTATCACAGGGAGGTAGTTTTTAGATGAAATTTTCCAAGAGAGTAACGTCGATGCAATCTTCGCCCATCCGCAAACTGGTGCCCTACGCCGAGGCAGCCAAGGCGGAGGGACGGAAGGTGTATCATCTCAACATCGGGCAGCCCGACATCGTCACACCCCCGGGTTTCCTGGAGTCCATCAAGAATTTCGCCGAGGACGTCATCGCCTATTCGGCCTCCAATGGCAGCTACGAGTTGATAGACGCCATGATAGGGTATTACAAGGGTTACGACATCCACCTCGAGAGGAAGCATCTCATCGTCACCAACGGAGGCAGCGAAGCCCTCTCCTTCGCTTTCATGGCCACCTGCGACCCCGGCGACGAGGTGCTCGTCCCCGAGCCATTCTACGCTAACTACAACGCTTTCGCCTCTTCCGTCAACGTGAAACTCGTCCCCATCACGACCAAGGCCAGGGAAGGCTTCCACCTCCCCCCCAAGGCCGATATCCTGAAGAAGATCACTCATCAGACGAGGGGGATCCTCTTCTCGAACCCCGGCAACCCCACGGGCGTCATCTACACGAAGGAAGAGATGGAGATGATCGCCGACATAGCGTTGGAGAAGGACCTCTACGTCATCTCCGACGAGGTCTACCGGGAGTTCGTCTACGACGGCCTGAAGTACACCAGCTTCGGCAACATGAAGAGGATAGAGGACAGGGTCATCCTCGTCGACTCCATCTCCAAGCGGTACAGCGCCTGCGGCGCCAGGATAGGCTGCATGATCTCCAAGAACGAAGAACTCATGGCCCAGGCCATGAAACTGGCCCAGGGCCGGCTCTGCGTGCCCACCCTGGAGCAGGTCGGGGCCGTGGCCCTCTACAAAACGCCCCGGTCCTACCTGGAGGAGGTCAACAAGGAATACCAGTCCCGCCGGGACATACTCTACTCCAAGATCAAGGAGATGCCCGGGGTAATCTGCGAGGAGCCCAAGGGCGCCTTCTACGTGGTGGCCAAGCTCCCCGTAGACAACGCCGAGAAATTCGTCATCTGGATGCTGAAGGACTTCCACGTCGATAACGAGACCGTCATGATGGCCCCGGCCGAGGGCTTCTACGCCACGCCCAACCTGGGCAGGGATGAGGTCCGCCTGGCCTACGTCCTCAAGAAGGAGGACCTGACCAGGGCCATGGACATACTCAAAGCCGGCCTCGAGGCCTACCCGGGGAGGATCAAGACCGTCTCCAACTTCTAGTCCCGGGCGCCCGCGGGCCCGCAAGAACCGAAGCCGCCCCTTAGGGGCGGCTTTTTTTATCGGCGGCGGCGCGGCCGCCGTCACTACCGGCGCCTCAGGACCCTTACGACACCCCTGACCACGCCCCAGGTGGAGGCGCCGCCCGAAGGGACCTCCCAGAGCGCGAGCTTGCCGTCCCTGGTTATGACGGCCAGGTCGCCCCTTTCAGCCCGGCAGGAGCGGTCCACGACGAGGATGTCGCCTTCTTCTATGGACCAGGCGGGGATCCTCCCCGCCGAGCGCATCAGGAAGGTGGACGCCCGGTTCCGGACCAGCAGCGAACTTATGTCCAGGGGGTCCTCCCTGAAGGGGTCGGCGGGGGAGGGGAAGCCCGTGGCGGACCTGGGATCGTTCATCATGGCGCCTCCTCCGGGGGGAGCACGGCGGGGATTTCCTCCCAACGGGTCGTATAGCGCGGCGACACGCGCCCTTGGCGCATCACCCAGGACCTCCTGCCGTGGACGCCCATCGATGCGGTGAAGACGGTCCCCTTCCCCAGTTCCCGGTTCAACCGGTCCATCACCCCCATGAGGGCCCCCTCCCGGGGGTCCCTCATGGGGGTGAAGAGGTGCCGCTGCAGGCAGGCCGCGTCGGCCAGGTCCGTCAGTATCACCCCGGCCTTCTTGTAGGCCGGGCCTTCCACGAAGATCCCTTCCAGGCACTTCACCGCCCGGCCGACGATCTCGACTGTGCCCGACGCCGGGACATCGAATCTCTCCGTGGCCCCGGCGGCGTAGCCGGGCCCCTCCCCGAAGGGGTTGGTCATCAGGAAGAGGTGCATCTTCCCGGCGGCCGAACCTTGCTTCCTGAGGGTCTCGGCCGCCGAGAAGGCGAAGCTCGAGACGGCCTCCTTGAGGGAGTGAAGGTCCACGACCGGGTTGCCGAAGCTCCTGGATACCCTTATGGTCTTGCGCGGTTTCGCCCTCTCGGTGAAGGGGTGGCAGACCTGGCCGTTGAGCTCCCTGGAGGTCCTGGCCTCGCTGATGGAGAAGCGTTTTTTGAGCCACTCCTCGTCGGCGTACTTGAGCCCCCTGGCGGTGCCGATCCCGAAACGGCGCAGCCTCGGGGCGTTGCGGAGGCCGATCCCCCAGGTATCGCCTATGTCTATCCCTTCGAGGTGAGGGTCGTCCCCCGCGCCGCCGGGCATGGCGAAGACGCCTCCCCTGGAGGGGTCCCTCTTGGCTATCCTGTTGGCCGCCTTGGCTAGCGTCTTGGTGGCTCCCAGGCCGATCGATACGGGTATCCCCGTCCACCGGAGGACCCTCTCGCGGAGGCGGCGGCAGAATCCCTCGGGGTCCGAGGCGGCCGCCGGCAGGGCGTCGATGCGGAGAAAGGCCTCGTCGATGGAGTAGATCTCCACGTCGGGCGCCATGCTGCGGAGGGCGTCGGAGACCCTCCTGGAGAGGTCCTCGTAGAGGGGGAAGTTCGAGGAGAAGACCTCCACGCCGAAATGCCTGAACCGGCCCTCTTCCTTGAAATAGGGCGCCCCCATGGGTACGCCCAGGGCCTTCACTTCGGCGGAGCGGGCTATGACGCAGCCGTCGTTGTTGGAAAGGACCGCCACGGGGCGGGATTCGAGGTCGGGCCTGAAGAGCCTCTCGCAGGAGGCGTAGAAGTTGTTGCAGTCGCAGAGGGCGAACATGATCTGACACTCCCGGAAAACATGATCCCGTAAAAGATTACTATAAGGATACACCTTCCGGGATATATTGACAAGCCTCTCGGGTTACTCCGGGGTCCGTTCCTCTTGGTAGTGCCGGTTGGCCGCCTCGGTCATGGAGACCAGTTCGGGCCCCCTGTCCCCCAGGGGTTCCCCGGCCAGGGCGAGGAAGTAGAGCGGTCCGTCCCCGTCGTCGGTCCCTCCGAGGAAGACCGCCATCCGGTCGTCGCCGTAGACCTCGGATGCGCCCGGAAAGGCGCTCCTTATGACGGATGCCAGGGTCTCCAGGTCGACCGAGCCTCTCCTGAAGGCCAGGTGGATCGCCTGCACCCTTTCTCCGTCGAGATAATCCAGGGTGACCCTCGTCAAACCTTCGTCGCCGGAAATGTCGTACCACTCGACGGAGCCTCCGGCGCCGTCGGGGGGGCCCAGGCTTTCCATCACTTCGCCCCGGGTCGCCAGGAGCCCCGCGTCGGCCGAGTTCCACTCCCCGAGGGAGATTGCCCCGAAGGCGGTGCCGGGAGGGAGGGACAGGAGAAGGAGAACGGCCAGGCATCTGATTATGTTCAAACTGTTCATTCACTTCTTCCGCGATAGGGTTACAATACAGGGCGGCCGCATCTTTCCGGCCGGGTGGCTCAAGAGTCAAGGCTAGCACGTAAAGCCGGATTCCGAAAGGCATTGTAAATTGGGGGTTCTCCCGTGGCGCTTATTATGTATAATGCATAACTGTATTTATCCCGCGCCCGGCCTCATCGGCGGGGCGCTCATGGACTGTATCGCTTCGGCGATCTTGAAAGAACTGGAATAGGGGGGTGAGGCGTGTGGTAATTTTTGTCCTTTCCGTTGCCGCCTACCTGTTGCTGGCGTGGAGCGGGGGAGGCATCGACCCCATCGAGGCGGGGATAGCGGTGGCCCTGGGGGGGGTCATGGCCGGCCTCGCGAGGGCCTGGAACCCGGGCAGGTCCTGGACCCTGGCCGGGCTGAACCCGCTCCGCTGGGTCAAGTTCATCCTGTTCCTCGCGTTCCCCTTCCTCTGGGGGATGACCAAGGCCAACCTGGACGTGGCCTACAGGGTGATAACGGGGAAGATCCGCCCCGGCATCGTCAGGATCGACTCCGGGTTGAAGGGGAGCCTGGCCCAGGCCATGCTGGCGAACTCAATCACGCTGACGCCGGGGACGCTTACCGTCGACGTGGACGATTCCGGTGAGACGGGCGTCTACTACATCCACTGGATCAACGTGACCGATGAGGACCCGTCCGAGGAGAGCGTCTATGGCTCTTTCGGGAGATGGGCGAGGAGGGTTGCCGGATGATCATTTCCTATTTCGCCTGGGCGGCGGCGGTGACGGGCTTTTGCGCGCTCGCCATGGTGGGCAGGCTCATCGCGGGGCCTACCGTCCCCGACAGGGTGGTGGCTCTCGACTCCATCAACACCATGGTTATAGCCCTCATGATCATTCTTTCGCTCGTGTACGATTCGGTGATAATGGTCGACGTGGCCATCGTTTATGCCGCCCTCTCCTTCGTGGGGACCCTGTTCATCGCCCGCCACGTCGAGGGGGGTGTCTAGCCTTGGAGAAAGCGGCCCTTATCCTCCTTACGATCGGCGTGCTGTTCAACTTCCTCGGGACGGTCGCCCTTTACCGCTTCCCCGATGTTTACACCCGCCTTCACGGGACGACCAAGTGCACCACCTTCGGCTCGATATTCACCTCGGCGGCGGTCGTGGTCTACGCCCTCCAGATGTACCTGCGGACCGGCGAGGGGCGTTTCACGACGCTCTCGGTCCACGTAATCCTGGCCATCTTCGCCCTTCTCATATCGAACCCCACCGGCGCCCACGCCATAGCCCGCGCGGCCCACAGGAGCGGTGTGCTCCCCAAGTACGCCGTGGTGGACAGGCTGGCCGAGGACCATCGCAAGAAAGGCGGTGTTTCGGCATGAACGGTTACGCCCACATGGCGGTCCTGACCATCATCGTCATCGCGGCCTTTTACGCCGTCTGGTTCCGGGACCTCCTTTCATCGGTCATCTCTCTGGCGGTCTTCAGCCTGTTGCTGGCCCTGGAGTACTTCATACTCCAGGCCCCCGACGTGGCCATCGCCGAAGCGGCCATCGGGGCGGGGCTGAGCACCGCCATCTACATCATCGCCCTCAGGGCGTGCAAGGCCCTGAAGAGCCCCAGGGGGGGTGAGGGGCGATGAAACGGCAAGTCCTTTTCGTCGTGGCCGTCCTCGTCGTCGCCGGGGTCTTCCTGGGCGCCCTGGCCAGGATCCACCCCTTCGGGGACACGGCAAGGGCCCCCATGGACGACTATTACCTTGAGAACGCCCAGCGGGAGCGCTCCGTGAACAACGTCGTCACCTCGATAGTCTTCGATTACAGGGGTTTCGACACCCTGGGCGAGGCGGCGGTTCTTTTCACGGCGGTCTGCTCCGTGCTCGCCCTTTTCCGTGAGGGGAGTGAGAAAAGGTGAACCCCCTTTCCGTCGTCGTCAGGACCATCTGTGATATTTTCGCCTGGTTCCTGGGCATCTTCGGCGCTTACGTCATCATCCACGGCCACATCTCCCCCGGCGGGGGTTTCCAGGGAGGGGCCGTGGTCGCCACCATGGCGGCCCTCCTCCTCGTCGCCTACGGCGGGAAAAAGGTCCTCTCCTTCGTGAAGCCCGGCATATACACCGGCATGGAGGCGACGGGGCTCCTGGTTTTCATAACCGCCGGGTTCCTCGGCATCGGGACGACCTTCTTCTACAACTTCCTGGCGGGCCAAGGGGGCCTCTTCGGAGCGGTGGTCCCCCTCGGGCCCAACAGCGGCATACTCAACAGCGCCGGCACCATATCGCTAATGAACATGGCCGTGGGCCTGGAGGTCGTCAGCGGGCTCTCCCTGGTCTTGATCTACATGTTCAAGGGTATCCGCCTTTTCGAAGGCCGTGAGGGAAGGAGTGAGAGAGGCCATGACCGGTAACGCCCCCTTCCTCGTGGTGGGAGTCGTCTTCCTGCTGGGGATATACGCCATACTCACCGAGAGGAACCTCATCAAGATAGCCATAGGGATATCGCTCCTGGAGGCCTCGGCCAACCTTCTCCTCATCGTCCTGGGGTACCGGACCGGCGGGTCCGTCCCGATATTCACCCTGGCGGGGGATGTGAAGACCATGGTCCTTCCCACCCCCCAGGCTCTGACCCTCACGGCCATCGTTATCGGGCTGGCCACCTCGGCGCTGCTCCTTTCGCTGGTCATGCTGCTTTACCGGCATTACGGGACCCTCGACGTCCGCGAGATCAGGAGGCTGAGGGGATGAACTGGCAGGTGCACCTTCCAGCGCTGGCCCTGGCCGTGCCCCTCCTTGGGGCCTTCCTCTCCCTGGTCGTCGGCCTCGGGGGACGATTCCTGCGCAACACGTGGATGGTTTGCGTCTCCATCGCCACTACCGCGATCTGCGTCATGCTGCTGCAGAGGGTCCTCGCGGGGGGGACGATGGTTTACGTGATGGGGGGTGAATCCTGGAACTTCACCCTCCCCTCGGGCCTCAGCTGGCCCATCAGGATCATCATCCAGGTCGACGCCTTCAGCGCCTTCATGGCGGCGACCAGTTCCATAGCCGCCCTCGCCGGCGCCTTCTTCTCCCTCCGCTTCATGGACAAGTTCACCGGCCTCGAGAAGTTCTCCGCCCTGTACTTCCTCCTGGTCGCGGGGATGCTGGGTATGCAGATCACGGGCGACCTTTTCAACTTCTTCGTGTTCCTGGAGATCGCCTCGGTGGCCTCCTTCGGTCTCATCGCCTTCTGGAGGGACCGCCCCGAAGCGGTGGAGGCCTCCTTTAAGTACATGGTGGTCTCCACCGTGTCGGCCATGTTCGTGCTCATCGCCGTCGGGTTCCTCTACGGCCGGTACAACGCCGTCAACATAGCGGCCGTCGCCAGGATGCTCCACATGGGCTACGCCGAGAAGATCGCCCTGGTCTTCCTCGTCGTGTCGCTGGCCATGAAGAGCGGCGCCGTCCCGATGCACATGTGGACCCCCGACGCTTACGCCGAGGCCCCGGCGGGGGTCACCTGCCTTTTGGTCGCCGTCAGCCAGGCGTCGCTCTACGGGCTTTTCCGGGTCTGCTTCACCCTTTACGGCGTGACCGCCGGGAGCGTCGTGATCCCCTGGACGATAATCGTCATGGGCGTCCTCTCCATGTTCATCGGGGTCACCATGGCGGTCATACAGAAAGAGATGAAACGGCTCATGGCCTATCATTCGGTCTCCCAGATCGGCTACATCCTGTTGGCCCTGGGCGTGGGCCTCCTCTCGCTCAAAGACCCCCAGGCCATGGCCGATTACGGTTTCACCGCCATGAAGGGCGGCATATTCCACATCCTCAACTACACCATGTACAAGGGCTTGCTCTTCCTCTCCGCCGGCGCCGTCTTCTACTCGGCCGGAACCCGGGACCTCAACGAACTGGGCGGGCTGGCCAGGAACATGCCCCAGACGACCTTCATGTTCGTCATCGCCGCCGCCGCCATCGCGGGCCTCCCGCCCTTCAACGGGTTTGTCTCGAAATTGCTGATCTACCAGACGACCTTCGCCGTCTACCCGCTGCTGGCCGTGGCGGCCCTGGTCACCTCGGTGCTTACGCTGGCCTCCTTCATCAAGGTCTTCCAGACCGCCTTCCTCGGCCCCGCCAGGAAGGCCTTTGAAAAGGTCGCGGAAGCGCCGGTGTCCATGCTTTTCGGGATGGCCGTGCTCACCCTGGTCATCGTGGTGGTCACGCTCTTCCCGGGCTGGACCCTCTCGCACCTTGTCGAACCGGCCGCCAAAGCCCTGGTCGACCAGGCGGGCTACATTTCCGCCGTCATGGGAGGTGGCCTGTGATGTGGGAAAAGGTCTATTCAGGTTTCGGCTACTGGGACGTGTACCTCTGGCTCCTTTTCTTCGCGATCGCCTCGGCCGTCATCCTGTTCATCCGGTCCAAGGGGCGCGGCGATTACAAGGAAGGCACCGAGCAGGATGAAATATTCTACGGCAGCAACATCGTGCCCGAGGACGGCGCCGACATGGGGGTCCCCGCCGCCTCGGCCTACTGGGGGTTCGTGGAGGCCCTCAAGCCCTATTACAACTGGCTGATCGAACTCCACACCGGCATCGGCAGCGATTATGTCGGCTACTTCATGCTCACCATGGCCGTCGTAGCGGTGCTGGTCCTTCTTTAGGGGGGTGGGACGATGAAACTGGAACGCTACCTTGACATACTGACCAAGTCCATCTGGGTCTTCCACTGCAACAGCGGGTCCTGCAACGGCTGCGACATCGAGATCGTGGCGTCCATAACGCCCAGGTATGACATAGAGCGCTTCGGCATGAAGCTGGTGGGCTCCCCCCGCCACGCCGACGCACTGCTCGTGACCGGCCCCGTGACGAAGTACATGACCGGTCGGCTGCGGAGGATCTATGCCCAGATGCCCGACCCCAAGGTGGTCATCGCCGTGGGGAACTGCGCGGGTTCGGGCGACGTCTTCTACAAGTCCTACAACCTGGACGGCCCGGTGGACAACATCATACCCGTCGACGTGTACGTCCACGGGTGCCCCCCCAGGCCGGAGGCCATCATCGAGGGCGTCGCCAAGGCGGTACTGAAACTGGAAAAACTCAAGGAGACCCTCGCAAAGGCGGGTGCCGCGAAATGAGCCTCCGCCGCAGGGGTTACACCGATGAATACCTGGACCCCGAGGAGGTCCTCTCGCTGCTGAAGAGGAAGTTCCGCAAGACCTCCGACGACATGGTGCTGCGGGAATACAGGGGGGGCGCGGCCAACGGCGGCTCCTACCGGTGCCTCTGGGTGCGGGTGGAGAAGCAGCGCTTCCTGGACATGGTGGACACCCTGATGGAGATCGACTTCCCCCACTTCCAGATAACCTCCGGCGACGACATCGGCGACGCCGTCGAGCTGAACTACCACTTCTCGATCTTCCGCAGCGTCGGCCGGGGCAAGAGGCTCGGCGTCACCGTCTCCGTCGTGGTGCCCAAGGACGACCTCGTGATGCCCTCCCTCTGGGACAGGATCCCCGGGACGGAGTACAGTGAAAGGGAGATCCGCGAGATGTTCGGCGTGGACTTCGACGGGCTGCCCAACAAGGGCCTGGTTTTCCTCCCCGAGGACTGGGACGAGGAGATCAAGCCCTGGCGCAGGGACGAGACCGGCCCGAAGCCGGAAGATATCAGGGAACTCTCCTAGGAGGTGCCTCCTATGGCGCAAGGAACGAACAAAACCTATAAAGTGCCCATCGGGCCCGTCCACGTCGGCCTCAAGGAGCCCATCACGGCCTGGCTCGACGTCGACGGGGAGCGTATCAAGGACGCGACCATCCGGCCCGGCGCCATCCACCGGGGCATCGAGTTCATGGCCCGCGAACGCAACCCGATCCAGGTCATCTACCTCGCCGAGCGGATCTGCGGGATATGCTCCTTCGCTCATATCGTGACCTTCACCCGTGCCGTGGAGGATGCCGCCGGAATAGAGGTGCCGGCAAGGGCCCAGTACATAAGGACCATCGTGCTGGAACTGGAGAGGATTCACTCCCACATACTGTGGGCCGGGGTGGCCTGCTACACCTTCGGCTACGACTCGGCCTTCAACCTGGGGATGATCCTGAGAGAAAAGGTCATGGACGTACTGGAGGCCCTGACGGGCAACCGGGTCAACTACGGGACCGGCACCATCGGCGGCGTCCGCAGGGATGTCACCCCGTCGGTGGAAAAGGTCATCCGGGACATGATCGCCTTTTACAAGAACGAGTTCGGCGTGTTTTACGACGTCGTCACCGACGACCCCATCGCCAAGGCCAGGATGCGCGACGTGGGCGTCCTCACCGGCGAGGAGGCCGTCACCCATTGCGCCCTGGGCCCCACCGCCAGGGGGAGCGGCCTCAGGGTGGACCTCCGGTGGTCCTCCCCCTACGAGGCCTACTGCGACATGGACGTCAAGCCCGTCGTCCCCCAGGACTACATGGGGGAGGTCCGGGGCGACGTCTTCGACCGTTTCCTCGTGAGGGTGCTCGAGGTCTACCAGTCCCTGGAGATAATCGAGAACGCCCTGAACGGGCTCCCCACGGGCGACCTCATGTGGGAACCCAAGCTGACCAAACTGCTTAGTTTCTTAAAACAGGCCGACGGGACCGGCCTCAGTTCCATCGAGGCCCCCCGGGGGGACGACACCCACGCCATAAGGCTCACCGGCGGTGAGGAGAACGTCACCTGGTGGAAGGTCCGCGCCCCGACCTACGCCAACGCGGTCTCGTGGCCGATCATGTTCCGCGACAACGAACTGGCCGACTCGCCGCTCATCATCAACAGCATCGACCCCTGCATCTCCTGCATGGAGCGCATGGTGGTCACCGACCGGTCCTCGGGCCATGAGCAGGTCGTGACCAGGTCCGAACTCGTCGAGCGGTGCCGCGAAAAGACGAGGAGGTTGATGGGACGATGATCCTTCTTCAATTCAAGGTGGTCGCGGGAACGGCCCTGCTGTTTTTCGCGCTCCTCCTCTCCCTTCTCTTCGAGGGGATCGACAGGGTGATCCACGCCCGGATGCAGCTGCGCCTCGGCCCGCCGGTCTTCCAGCCCTTCTTCGACGTCCTGAAGTTGCTGGGCAAGGAGAACATAGTGCCCCGCAGGGCCATACCCTGGGCCTTCAACGGGGCTCCCTGGGTCTCGGCCGTCGCGGCGATGATGATCCTCCTTTACGTCCCCATGGGTTCGCTCCCCCCGATACTGGCGGCGAGCGGCGACCTGATCCTCATCCTCTACCTGCTGGGCCTGTCGGCGGTGGCCATGGCCGTGGGCGGTTTCGCCAGCGGCTCCACCTACGCCAACGTGGGCGCCCAGCGGGAGATGACCCTCATGATGAGTTACGAACTCCCCCTGGCGGTGGTCATCGTCACGCTGGCCTGGTTCTCCTACCGGACGGGCATGCCCGGGGAACCCTTCAGCCTCGAGACCTTCGTGGGCATGCCCGTCTGGAGCGTCGTGGGCTGGACGGGGCTCTTCGGCCTGGTCTGCCTCCTGGCGGCCCTCATGGCCGTGGTACCCGCCGAGGTGGGGAAGGTGCCCATGGACATAGCCGAGGCCAAGACGGAGATCCTCGAGGGGCTCATCTGCGAGTACTCCGGCCGCAACCTGGCCATGTTCAAGCTGGCCTTCTCCCTGAGGACGCTGGTCATGTGCGCCGTGGTGGTCTCCCTCTTTTTCCCCTGGACCATCGGCCTCCGCTTCGGGCTCAAGGGGCCGTTCCTTTTCTTGGCGGACTTCGCCTTCTTCTGGGTCAAGGTCTTTTTGCTACAGATCGTCGGCGTGACGACCATAAGGACGGCCTTCGGTCGCTTCAAGATATGGCAGGCCTCGCAATTCTACTGGTTCCACATCGCCGGCCTGTCCCTGGTCGGGATGGTGCTGCTGTCCCTCGACGTGATCCTTTAAGGGGGGGTTGAAATGATCAACAGGATGATGATCCAGATATTCAGGCAGTGGAGCGAGGACCCGGTCACCAACCCCTTCCCCGTGGCCCACATGCCCGACAGCCTCACCGAGGCCCTGAAGGCGGCCGCCGAGGGCAAGCTGGAACTGAACGACCCCGTCCAGGTGCCCGAGGGGTTCCGGGGGCGCATAGGGTACGACAAGGAGACCTGCATAGGCTGCCGGCTCTGCATAAAGGTCTGCCCGGCCCACGCCATCGATTACCTGGAGGAGGAGAAAAAGGTCCTCTTCCACATGGACCGCTGCTGCTTCTGCGCCCAATGCACCGAAATATGCCCCGTGCAGTGCATCTGGATGACCGACGAGTTCGCCTTCGCCTCCTACGAGCGCAAGAAGGAGGTCGTGGTGGACTCGGGCAAGAGGCCCGCCGCCGAAAAAACGGGGGGCGACAAGGACACCGGGGGCGCTGAGGACTCAAAAGGCGCGGAAGACGCCGTGGAGGGGAAGGAAGCCGGGGGGGCCGTCGATGCTGGGACGGCCACGTACCATATCGACCCCGACAAGTGCATCGGCTGCACCCAGTGCTCCAAGGTCTGCCCCGTCCAGGCCATTTCGGGCGCGCCCAGGGAGAAGCACGTCATCGACGAGGAGAAGTGCATAGGCTGCGGGGCCTGCGCGGAGGTGTGCCCCGTCAAGGCCATCAGCCCCAGGTAGGGGAAGGGCGGCGTCCCCATGGGAAAGGTACTCGTGATCTTCACCGGGGGCACCATCGCCAGCGCCTTCCTGGGCGAGAGGAAGGGTCCCGACGCCTCGGCCTCGAGGGCCCTGCACGAGAGCATCTCCTCCTTCTTCGCAGGGAAGAACAAGGAGGTGGAATGCCTCGAGCCCTGGGGGATACCGGGGCTTGACAGTTCGAACCTCGACCCCGGCCACTGGCTGGAGATGACCCGGGCCATCGACGGGGCCGTGAGGGAGGGCGTTGACGGGGTCCTCATCCTCCACGGCACCGACACCATGGCCCACTCGGCGGCCTGGCTCAGCCTCTGCTTCTCCGGCGTCGGCATACCGGTGGTCCTCACCGGCAGCCAACTGACCCTGGACTACACCCCCGAGGACGTCACGGTGAACCTGCGGGGGGCCGCCCAGGTGGTCTGTTCCGACCTGACGGGGGTCTGGATCTACTGCAACTGGAAACTGATCCAGGGCAACAGGGCCCACAAGGCGAGGGCGCAGCACCCCGACGCCTTCATCCCCGTGGGGGGGATGCCCCTTTACTTCGCGCCGGAGTGGGCGAGGGGCGGAGAGATAGCCGAAACGCCCCATCCCAGGGGGAGGACCCCCGAACCCCTCAAAAAGATCCTGGCCATGACCCCCGACGAGGCACGGCGGTCGGGGAAGGGCATCCGGTGGCTCTTCGTCTCGCCGGGTTCGGCCCCGCCCCCGGCGGGCGACGAGAAGATCCTGGCCCTGTTGGGTTTCGGGGCGGGAAACGCCCCCACGGTCCTTCTCGAGGAGGTGGCGGCCGCTTACCCCGAAGGGGCCAAACCCCTGGTCATAGCCTGCAGCCAGGCCGAAGGCGACGTGAAGGACCCGGGCGCCTATCACGACGTGGGCATGGCCTACCTCTCCCAGAGGGGCTTCGAGGTCTGGGGCCAGATGGACTATCCCGTGGAGTTCATCCACGCCCTGGGCTGCTTCGCCCTCATGGCCTACCCCTCGGACCCGGGGAGGGTCCTGGGCAAGTTCCTCAGGAAGTACTAAAGAAGCGGTCCCGCAAGAGGGCCGCTAGGCCAGGCCGTAGTGGGAGAGCCTTTTTTTGACCTCGTCCCTGCCCAGGAAGGCGGCCACGTGGAATACCCCCGGACTCACCCTGCGGCCCGTAAGGGCCCACCGGAGCGGCATGGCCACGTCCTTCATCTTCATCCCCTTCCCCTCGCACCAGGCCTTGGCCATCACTTCCAGTTCCTCCGGCTTCCAAGAGGGGAAGGAAAGCATGGCGGTGAAGAAACCCTTGAGGGCCCCACTGCGTTCCCCGTCGATATCTTCCCCGCTCCAGCGCCTTTTCACCGCCTCGAAGGAGAGGAAGTAGTCGGTGTACTCCGCCAGTTCCCGGAAGGTCCGGCCCCGCCCCTCCAGGAGGTCCAGGGCCCCCGCCAGCCACTCCTCGCTCCGCGATCCCGGGTCCAGGCCCGCCTCCTCCCAGAAGGGGAAGGTGTGCCGGGCCCTCTCCAGGGGCGGCATCATGGCGATGTGGGCCTGGTTCACGTGGTTCAGCTTGTCCATGTCGAAGACGGCCGCCTTCTTTGTCACCTTCGACAGGTCGAACATCCTCACGGCCTCCCCCCGGGTGAAGATCTCCCGGTCGTCCCCGGGGTTCCACCCCAGCAGCGCGAAGTAGTTGAAGAGCGCGTCGGGGTGGTAGCCCATGTCGCGGTACTCGTAGACGCCGGTGGCGCCGTGCCTCTTGGATAGTTTCTTCTTGTCCCGACCGAGGATCATCGGCAGGTGGGCGAAGAGGGGCGTCTCCCAGCCCAGGGCCTGGTAGAGGAGGATCTGCTTCGGCGTGTTCGAGATATGGTCCTCGCCCCTGACCACGTATGTTATATCCATCAGGTGGTCGTCGACGACGACGGCGTAGTTGTAGGTGGGGAAACCGTCGCTCTTTATAAGGACGATGTCCTTCAGGGTGTCGCTTTCCATCTCGATGTGCCCGTAGACGACGTCGTCGAAGGCCACCGTCCTACCCCTGGGGACGGAGAAGATGACAGCCTCGCCCTCGCAGTAGGCCTGCCCCGACCTCACGAGGTCGTGGGCGTGGCGGAGGTAGATCTCCCTTCTCTCGGACTGCCTGTAAGGGCCGTGGCTCCCGCCCACGTCGGGGCCCTCGTCCCAGTCGAGCCCCAGCCAGCCCAGCCCCTGGAGTATCGTCCTCTCGTGCTCCTCGGTGGAGCGGGCCAGGTCCGTGTCCTCGATGCGCAGGATGAAGGACCCGCCGTTGTGGCGGGCCCAGAGCCAGTTGAAGAGGGCCGTGTGGGCCCCGCCGATGTGGAGGGCCCCCGTGGGGCTGGGAGCGAAGCGTACCCTTGTGGTCGGAGTCATTTCCCGTTCATCCTTCCCTGGTGGTATCCTATCCGGTAGCATTGGAGTCGAACAGCAGTATACCCCAAATAACCCTGACGAAGGAGATGCCGCAAATGCCGGAAAGGACGGTTCTTCTCGTGGACGGCCACGGGCTCGCCTTCAGGGCTTTCTTCGCCCTGCCCGAACTGAACGCGCCCGACGGCACCCCCACCAACGCCCTCCTGGGATACGCCAACATGCTCCTCAGGACCCTGGAGGAACTTAAGCCCGACCTCGCCGCCGTCGTCTTCGACGCGCCGGGGCCCACCTTCCGGCACGAGGCCTTCGAGGCCTACAAGGAGGGGCGGCAGCCGACACCGGAGGAATTCAAGGCCCAGGTGCCCCTCATCAAGGAGTTTTCCCGGGACCTCGGCCTTTCCGTGGTGGAAAGGGCCGGCGTCGAGGCCGACGACGTCATAGCCTCCACGGCCCGCTCGGCCGCCGAAAAGGGTTACCGCGTGGTCGTCCTCACGGCCGACAAGGATATCCTCCAGGTCCTGGGGGAAAACCTGCAGGTGATGCGGCCCGTCAAGGGCGTCAGCGAGTTCCGCCTCTGGGACCCCGAGAGCTTCCGCGGCGACTACGGCTTCGACCCCTCCGCCATGGCCGACTACCTGGCCATGGTGGGCGACAGCGTGGACAACATCCCCGGCATAAAGGGCGTCGGCGACAAAACCGCCAGAGCCCTCCTGGCCGAACACGGCTCCCTGGAGGGCATCTACGGGCGCCTCGAGGGGATGAAGCCGGGCCTCCGGAAAAAACTGGAGGAGGGCAGGGAGACGGCCTTCTCCAGCCGGGAGCTCACCAGGCTCCGCCTCGACGAGCCCCTGGACGAAGGGGACCTACACCGGGGTGAGATGAAGAGGGAGGAACTGGGCGCCTTTTTCGGGCGTTACGCCTTGAAAAGCCTGGCCCAGCGGCTCCTCGGGGGGGCGCCCCCGGCGGGGCCGGCATCGTCGGCCCCAAAGGCCCCGGTCGACCTTCGCGAGGGAACCCTGGAGGAACTGCTCTCCGGGGAGGAACTTGCCCTCGGGTGGTCCGGGGGGGGCGATTACCCCCAGGACTACTCCATCCAGGAGTTGTGCCTCTGCTCCGCCGACGGCCGCTTCTGGAGGGGCGCCGCCGACGGCCCGGCCCTCGAAAAACTGGCGCGGTGGGCCCGGGGAGGCCTGGTCATCACGGGCGGCTACAAGGAACTTTGCGCCGCGGCTCCGTCACTCCTGCCGGAGCCGGGAAGGGTCTGGGACGCGCGCCTGGCGCACTACGCCCTGCACCCGGAGGTAAAGGACCGGTCGTCCTTCGGCCCCTCGCCGGAGGAGACCATGGCCCTCTGGGAGGTTCGGGAAAGGCTAAAGCCCCAGGTCCTCTCCCTGGGCCTGGGAAGGGTGATGGCCGACATCGACACACCCCTCTGCCAGGTCCTGGCCTCCATGGAGAGGCGCGGCGTCCGGGTGGACAAGGGGCAGCTTTCGGACCTCGAGGAGGAACTCGACCGCCGCACCGGCGAGATATCCATCCAGATAGACAACCTGGTCGGCGACCACGTGAACCTCAACTCCACGAAGCAGGTCGCCTGGCTCCTCTTTGAAAAATTGGGCTATCCGCCGGTGAAGAAGATAAAAACGGGCTTTTCCACCGACGTCTCGGTCCTGGAGGAACTGGCGGCCCTACCCCTGGGCGACGACGGGGTCCCCAAGATGCTGCTGGAGTACCGGGAGATCGCCAAGGTCATCTCCGGTTTCATCCAGCCCCTTCTGCGCCAGACCGACCCCGTCACCGGGAGCGTCCACACCACCTTCGAACATACCGCCACCGGGACGGGCCGCCTCAGCAGCCGGGACCCCAACCTCCAGAACGTGCCCACCTTCGGCGCCTGGGCGGGCAGGCTCCGCCGGGCCCTGAAGCCCCGCGGCGAGGGCAACCGGTTCCTGGCGGCCGACTACTCCCAGGTGGAACTGAGGGTCCTCGCCCATATTTGCGGCGAGGAGCGCCTCAAGGAGGCCTTCGCCCAGGGGCGCGACATCCACGCCGAGACGGCCTTCTGGATCTTCGGCGGCAACGGCGAGGTCACCCCCGAGCACCGGAGGATGGCCAAGGTGGTCAACTTCGGCCTCCTCTACGGCATGGGCGTCCACGGCCTCTCCCAGAGGATGGGCATAGGCCGTGAGGAGGCGGCGGCGGTCATCGGCCGATACTTCGCCGCCTTCCCCAGGGTCAAGGATTACATGGAGAGCGCGGCCCGCGACGCCAAGGAGCGGGGTTACACGAAGACCCTCTTCGGGAGGATACGCCCCCTCTCGGAGGTCTCCACCGTGGAGGGGAGGGGGCCGGGCGCCCTGGAAAGGGTGGCCGTCAACACGCCCCTCCAGGGCACCGCCGCCGACATTGCCAGGATGGCCATGGTGCGCTACCATCGTTCCGCCGCCCGGGCGGGGCTGGAGGCCCCGCTGGTGCTCCAGGTGCACGACTCGCTGGTGGTGGAATGCCGCCCCGGCCAGGAGGAGGCCGTGACGGCGCTGCTCCGGGAGTCCATGGAAGGGGCCGCCGACCTGTCGGTCCCCCTGGCCGTCCACGTCAAGGGCGGCGCCACCTTCGAGGATATATGAGAAAAAAAGCCTTTGACAGCTCCGGGAAGGGAACGTATCATTGGACACGCTGCGAAATTCACAATAAATGTCCCGCCCCAAGGCTTAAGGAGGAAGATATAACGTGATAATGCAGGCTCTCAGGACAAAAACCCGCGCGATCATGCTCGTGGTGGTCGTGGTCTTCGTGGTCTCCCTATTCGCCATGTACATAACCAGGGGCGGCGGCCCCTCCCACCACCCCGGGGGCGAGAGGGACTTCGCCGTGGCCGTCGTGGACGGCGAAAAGGTCATGGCTTCCCAGGTGGCCGCCGGGGTGAGGGATTTCGTCCAGCAGACGGGGCAGTCGGACCTTTCGCCCGAGTCCATCGTCCTCATGCGTAACCAGGTCCTGCACAACATAGCCCTGGGACACATGCTCGAAAAGGAAGCGGCCAGGCAGAAGATCGAGCCCTCCCGGGAGGACATCGACGCCGCCCTTAAGCGGATCGAGAAGCAGTTCCCGACTAAGGAAGCCTTCCAGCAGTACATGGACAGCAGCGGCATCAAGATGAAGGCCCTCCAGGAGCGCATCGCCGCCCAGCTGGCCCAGCAGATGGTCCTCGAGGCCAACACCCCCCGGGCGGAGGTCACCGACGAGGAGGCCCGCGCCTTCTACGACCAGGCCAAGGAGGCCTACTTCCGCCACCCCGCCGGGTACAACGTCCTTTACGCCCGCTTCAGCGAAGAGGGCAAGGCCGAAGAGGCCCGGAAGGCGCTGGCCGGTGGCGGCAAGTGGGACGATGTCATAAAGGGCGGCGAGGGCGCCGTCCTGGATTTCACCCCCTCGGGGGAACCCGCCTTCGTCGCCGAAAGGGAGTTCACCGAGGGCGACCTGAAGGGTATAGCCGACACGCCCCTCGGCAAGGTCTCAAAGGCGCTGACCCTGGGTGAGGGGAACGTGGTCATCGTCATCAAGGAGAAGAAACTGGAGGAGAAGATCGTCCCCTTCGAAGAGACCAGCGCCGACGCCAGGGAGATGGTCGCCTACCAGAAGAGGCGGGCCGGCCAGGCCGAGTACTTGCAGGGGTTGATCGCCGAGGCCGGCATCCAGGTACTGGCCCCGGAGTTCTTCGAGGTGCCGGCCCCGGCGGGTGACGAGGGGGAAGGGGCCCCCGAGGAGGGACCGTCCCCCGAGGGGGGAGGGGAGGAATCCCCCGGGGAATGACGGAGGAGGGGGGCTTTTTTCCCTGTTGCCTCATATAAGAATCTAAGTGAAAGTCCTTCGCTGCCTCACGAAGAAATCTAAGCGACCCTACCGGGATCGGTCTCCTTTCCGGGGAGACCCTTGTTC
>Ga0209407_1000214_pt1 | contig 82215 bp, 74 predicted proteins | sample AD_JPNHG3_MetaG_FD_184410 | JGI IMG/M metagenome (GOLD analysis project Ga0209407, IMG submission 184410) | Active sludge microbial communities of municipal wastewater-treating anaerobic digesters from Japan - AD_JPNHG3_MetaG (SPAdes) (version 2) | ecosystem: Engineered > Bioreactor > Anaerobic...
TGCGGTCCTCAATATTATCAATGCTCCGAATAATCCGCAGACAGAATCGCCGAATGATTACCCAGTCGTAGCCGTCCTGCAGCTTGCGCATCTGATCCTGCTGCTGGGCCGCAAACTGCCGAATGGCTGAGACCTCCTCCGTCAGCTCGGTCAGCTCACGGGTCAATGGTTCGGTTGTCATCAGCGATTCCAAGGGCGCAGGGGTTTCCATTTCTACCGCCCATCCGAAGTAGGAATCCTTCTTAGGCTGATTATACAGGGCTTTTTGTGACAATGCCGCCAGCGGGAGAGCTGTTTCTTTTGTACCGCTGTCTGCCGCAGTTGTAGGGGATGATTTCCGAAATGTTTTAAAATAGCCTTCAGTGCTGTCGGCTTTGGCGTTTTGTCTGCTGGATGTCTGAGGGCATAGGTCAGATGATTGTTCCGTATCTTCTGCTTTCCTGCAAGTGACTTGGGGTGTTTCAAAAGCGGGTGTTTTTTCCCGGTTTTCCTTATTTGAAATGTTATCGATATTGACTTTGCCGGCAGCTGTTTGTGCTTCTTCCGGAGATAAAGGCGGGTAGGCATCTTCTTTCTTCTTTTCGGATTTGCCAAGGAGAACCGAAACCAGCGATTTGGCGGCTGTAGCGCTTAGAATAAGACCTCCGCAGGCCAGCAGAAAGATGGAACCCATTAAAAGTATTTCCCCGCGATTTAGAGCGGTCTTGTATCGCTCTACTTCCTCCTGCCAGTTCGGACCATACAAATTCTCAATAAGTTCATCAGGATAGTCCGTTAATCCTTTGGCCAATTTCGGAAGATCTCGAAGCAGGCGGTTGGTTTGTCCTTCCTTGAGCCGATTGCGAATTTCCGCTCCGCCATAGAGGTTGTAACCCCACGGATTATTGGCTTTTTCTTCTGCCGGCAGATTGGACCATTCTTCATAGATTTTCAGATAGTCTGAGCCGGCGGAGTCTTGCGAGTCGGCCTTTGCGGCCTGAACAATACGCTCCTGCCAGGTATTTTTCTGGACGCAGTAAGTACTCAGCCCGACTGCGCCGGGCAGCAGCAAAATCAAAGCCCAGACTACCCATGTCTTTCTACTCATTATGCTGAATGCCTAACAGGAAAACCATCGCTGTACCTTTAAAATTTACGTTACGCTTATGTATCGGTCAAATTGGGCCTTGCCAGAACCTTATCTATAAAGCAAAGAAAAAGGGCTTGGTTGGCAGATATGTAACTTATTCCAAATAAAGATGTTATGTGCTGTATAGCGGAATAATTTAAACGTAAAAGAAAAGATTGATGGGTAAGAAATATTGAGAACAGCAAAAAACGTCCGATAAAGATCAAAATCACCTGCAAATCTAAGAACGGATTATTCCAATTTTGGCAAGGTTTCCAGAAGTGCTTTGGCCTGTTCTGTATAGGGACTGTCTGGATATTTTTCTGCAAATGCACTTAATAAAGCGACAGCTTCAGCCGCCATTTGCTTTTTGTATTCATTGGATGTTTCCAGTTTCTTCCAAATCTGGACCTTAAGCAGGCCGAGTTCGTACTGCGCCTGAATGCCGGCATCTCGATCCGGATATCGGCTGACTACTTCGTTTAATAGTTGAGAGCGACGCAGGGGGTCAATTTCCAGCATCGCCTTTTCAAGAAGAATATTGTCCCGCAGGACGTCATCCTGAGGCATTGATTGGAGCAGCTCATCCAGCCGCTGACCGAAATCGGCAGAATAAGGATTCAGCAGAACAAATTGTGCCAGACGATGTTGGGTCTGCGGTGTATCGCCGCGATTTTCCTTGCTGATGCGGCTTTGCAGCTTTCGAAAACGCATCTGGAGTTCACGAAGCTTAAACGGCGTCATCACGGTTGGCGAGGGTTTTTGGAAAGCAGCAAAAATAGATTCAGATTGCTCGGTTATGCCAGGTCCGGGAAAACGGTCAAGCTGTTCTCGAATCATTGCCAAAGCAACCTGACAATATTCATTGGCTTTTTCGAAGTTCCCTTTGCCGGCCGCATGCATAGCTATCCGCCAGCGGGCTTCAAGCGATTCAGGACTTTGCGGATACTGCTCGAACAATTCCTGCCAGCCCAGCAGATTTTCGGGGAATGGATAATCCTTATAGAACCGGAGAATCTCCTTTGATGCAATCGCACGCGTATCCGGGTGGTATTCGGACAGCAGGGAACGGAAGTACAGCGCTATCGGAATACGCTTGCTGTTCGGCCAGCGGTTGATAAACTGATCATATTCATATCGCAAAGCGCGCCGCTTGGTTTGATACTTAAGTTCGTCCGGCATTTTCCGTCCAAACCATTCCGGCCAGCGATCCAGCAGCAGCAGACTTTGAATCTCTTCTTTAAGTTTCTGACGAAGCAGAATCGGTTCATCCGTTGGGTAGAATTGCCCCTTCAAATAGCTCCGCAAAGACTCATCTTCTAAAACTCGGTCCAGTGTTGCAGACAGGCTTTGCTCATGAAACTCCGGGGCATCTTCAGGATTATTACCTGCTACATACCGCTGGTAATCCATTTCCGAAAAGCCGATATGCTTTTGAAAAACTCCGAATGCCGTACCCAGAAACACCAGACTCACTAATCCGATCAATCCCGGTCGATAGCGCGTAAAATGCCCGATCCCCAAAACCAGTCCCGCCAGAGCCAGAGCCGCCAGCCAGGCATAAATCCAAGGGGCGAATGAAAAGCCCCACCGCACCGGATCTGCAGTTGGATATCCTCCCCAAACCGCCCAGTAAATAAGCTGCGGAGCCATGCACAGAGCTATCGCGACAATACGGGACCGAAACCGCAGCGGCCGGCAGGCCGCTGCAAGGCAGCTGACCAAAACAAATCCGCTGAACAAATAGAGCTGTCCGATAAAAAAGATGCTCAGCACCAGCGGAAGGGAATATCGGAAGCTGTATAATTGCGAGACCAATACCGGAGCGACTGCCAGAATGCCCATTAATGTGCCCAAGACAATAATATGCCACGGATACTCATAAATACTGATCGGGCGTACGACAATTTGGCCTAAACGAAATAAGGATGTATCGGCCAGCTCCATCGGATCAATCGATACTGGTCCTCCGATTTGAATCTGATTCCAAAAATAACAAACGATGACAAATACAAAAACGGTTATTCCCCACATGGCGTGTACATGGGAATGACTGTAATGCAGGGTGGGACCGACTGTCATAAATGATTTAACCGGCAATGAAGATATGCCATTGGGTATAGTATTGTTGTCTGCCATTACAGATTGTTCGCAATAGTTATTTGTTCAAAATCTGATAAATAATTCGCATGAGCATCGCTATTAGACATTAAGCTGGACATCCGTGAGTGCACATTATACCATCCACCCTCAGAAGAAAGAATTATTTTTTTATATTCCTGTGCAGAATTCAGAAAATACAGAATATAGAATGTCGAAATAACGGGAAAAAACAAAAAAGGGTATGACAGCCAAACGGCTGCCATGACCCCTGTGTAGTTATTCGCCTTTGACCTCAATCTTTTTGGCTTTCGATTGAGCGGCAGGAGTTTTGGGAAGACGTACCGTTAAAATTCCTTTCTTACAGGTGGCCTCAATCTTATCCTGCTGTATCTCCGCAGGCAGCTCAATCGCTCTGCAGAACGAGCCGTAAGACCGTTCACACAGATAGCGATTGACATCTTTTTCTTCGCGTTCGGCCTTCTTTTCCCCTTTGATGGTCAGCACGTCGTCCTGAAGTGTGATTTCGATGTCTTTTTCATCCATTCCGGCCAGCTCAGCGGTAACTGTAATCTCGGTGTCGTTTTCCGTCACGTCTATCCGAGGTATAAATTCATTTGCTCCGCGTGCCAGTGACCGGAAAGGACTGAGAGAAAAGTCACCAAAATCACCGAAGAAATCGTCAAACAATCGGTTCATGCGGCGTTGCAGACTCATCAGAGGAAATTCATCCTGTTCAGTTCGGACTTTAACGTTGCGTCTGTCTTTTTTCCAAGGTACCATTTCGTGAAAGACCATAGCACTCACCCCTTTCTTTCAATAAATGGTTGTTTTTTTTCTTTTTTACGACTCGTTTTTCAATATTACAAATGCTGTGCCAAAAAATAAAAATTTACTATAACTCATTTATATGCAATATCTTATAGTAATTACAAGCAGGAAAGAAAAGGTCTTATTTCTGCCATTTTTGCACTTCTGGCGATTTTCACTTTGACAGGATGGCACCCTTTAGGCCGCGTTAGCATCGACTTGCAATGACTTCATTTCTTTGTCGCCGGCCGATGGATGAGAGATGCAAGCCGCGATAAATATAGAACTTTCAGCAAATTTGCCCCCTCCAAAATTGGAGTTAACATTTTAGCAGCGCAGAGAGATTTTTATCGCATTGCTGAAACATTTTACGAAGTACGAATTGTTGAAATCGGCGGGCCGATCAAATAAAGATTCGTCGGATATGACGTGTGAGGATATTCTCTTTGACACAGGCAGCGACGATATCTTCGTACTCGGCCAGAGCGTCAAGGTAGCGGTTGCCCATCTGTGCGGCAATCTTATAGCCGACATGCAAGAGCTGACGCAGATGCGGATTATACAATTCACATTTCGGGTCATGCTTCAGTGCTGCCGCATAGGTCAGCCCGTCCCAGCCGTAAACCTCCTGAGGTGAGGGCAGCATGTGCTTGTCGATATCAATGACGGTTGCGTAAGGGGCACATAAGTCATCCATTTTTGCATAGGCCTTGGCGTACACCTCTTTGGCAATCTTTAGGCCATCGCCGCCGGCGGTTGCCAGCCCGATCAGTTCCTCCAGCCACGTTGTTCCGGCCGTTTTTAAGTGAAGGCCGCAGTTGAATTTTTTCAGCGCCCGGCGTATCGGTTCGTAAATGGAAAACTTGTCGCTGCCGGAATGGACGCTCAGCTTCAGATTATCCGGCAGGCCGAACTGGCGAATCGCATATGCAATGACCGCTACATTGGCAAAAAATTCTTTTTCAAACTGTTCGATATCACCAACATAATCCACACCCTTATTAAAGCGGCCAGTAAATTTCGGTGCGATGGTTTGGACAGGGATGCCTTCATCGGCAGCAGCTGCCAGAATAAACAGCATCTCCAGCGGTGTTTGCGGTGTGTCGGTTTCATCCATCGAAATTTCTGTAATGAAATTTCCCTGTCCTTTGGCCGAGACCAGATGGCGATAAATCCGGCCGGCTTCCTGAACGGCGAAAAGGTATTTTGAGCCGATGCGACGGATGATGTCCTCGGTTATATCAAAAGTCTGCTCAATCCCGTCAAAAGACAGCTGTCCTGTCAGGTTGCTGTGCCTGCGGACAAATTTGTCAAGTGCGGCCTTATCACAGGGCTTGCCGATAGCTTCTGCTACATCCAATGTAAAAAAATCACTGCAGGCGATAAACGGGGTTACATTATTCAGATTGATATGGTCGGCATCCACATAATAGGCATCTGTCCAGCCCATAGCGGCCGTTGCAGCTTCCGCTTCCGCACGTGTATCGGCAGGTACTGTGCCAATGATGCTGTGTTCCCGGTTGGATTTATTCCAGACCGGGATGACATGAATGCCTTCGGATTTAGCCGTTATCAGTGCTGATAACTGAGCCTTGCCCTGATGACCGAAGCGGTCGCCTATACCCATCGAATATTTTTCCAGTTTCATTATCAATGTTCCTTTCGTTTTGCTGCATTCAGCTTATCAAGAATGGCCTTGACGCTGTCTTCGTGATTAAGGCCGTTCAAGTCAACGGATATATCGGCCCATTGTTCATACAACGGTATCCGTTTGGCATACAAAGCCGCCAGCGTTTGACCCGGTTCAAGTACGACGCCTCGCAGGTTCAAATCCCCCAAGCGTTTTTGTAAAAGCTCCAGCGGCAGTCGCAGATAAACAATCAAGCCGTTTACTCCAAGTGCTTGCATTGCATCCTTATAATACACGACGCTGCCGCCGGTAGCAATAACGGTGTTTACCGCATTTATCGAACGCACATACTCCTGTTCAATCCGGCAGAAACCCTCCATTCTGTGCAATTGAATCAGTTCCTGCAGACTCCGTCCCCAATGGGCTTGAATCAGTACATCCGTATCCAGAAAAGACATACCCAGTCTTTTGGCTAAAAGAACTCCTATAGTACTTTTGCCGCTGCCCGGCATCCCGATTAATACAATATTTGATTTATGCTTCATCCTCAATTATGCCGTCTTAGCATAAACGTATTATAATCATCCAGAATAGATTGTCTCTTGTGTTTTTATAAAAATTTATCAAAATTCTTTGCTTTCAGCTCGATTGGTTATCGGCATAGACAATAACATTACGGCTTCATGCTGCTGGAAAGATTGTTTCTCTTGTGTTAAGCCAGATTGCACTTGCATATTCTGGATTATTGAATATAGTAAGGCGTGCGGTTCGTGAAAATACACAAAAGGTATCACATATCAGTACTGGAGTTAGGCGATGGCCAATGTAGTATTACAGACAGACATTAAAGGAGTCCAATGCCGACGCGGCAAGGTTCGGGATATTTACGACTTGGGTGATGCACTGCTGATTGTAGCATCGGACCGCATCAGCGCTTTTGATGTCGTTATGAAGTGTGGAATTCCCTATAAGGGTCAAGTGCTTACCCAAATATCGAAATTTTGGTTTGATTTCTTGACTGGCGTGGTCGAGAACCACCTTATCAGCGATAATGTAGAAAATTTTCCTGCCCCGTTTTCTAATTATCCGCAGCAGTTGGCAGGACGCAGTATGCTTGTGAAAAAGACCAAAGTACTACCTGTTGAATGCATTGTTCGCGGCTATATTACCGGCTCAGGGTGGAAAGAATACCAGCAGAATGGGACCGTCTGCGGAATCAAACTGCCAAAAGGACTCAAACAGTGTGAAAAACTGCCGGAAGCAATTTTTACTCCCTCAACCAAGGCGGAAATCGGCACGCATGATGAAAACATCGATTTTGATGCCTGTGTCAAACTGGTCGGCAGGGAAACGGCCGAATATATACGCGACAAGAGCATCGAAATCTTTACCAAAGCAGGCCAATATGCCGCATCCAAAGGTATTCTGCTGGCCGATACAAAATTTGAGTGGGGTTTGATTGACGGCCGGATTATCCTTATTGATGAGGTGCTTACACCGGATTCATCCCGCTTCTGGCCGGCGGATAAATACCAGCCCGGACGCGAACAGGAAAGCTTTGATAAGCAGTTTGTACGAAATTATCTCGAAGAAATCCGCTTTAATAAATCTGGTCCCGGTGTTGTTTTGCCCGACGATATTATCAGCAAAACCAGCGCCAAATATATTGAGGCCTATGAGCGGTTAACCGGCAAGAAATTTATTCCGGCGGAATAGATGACGCCTGCGGTTGTAGAGCTGGATAAAGTTACCTTTTGCCGTAAAAAGAGAATGATTTTGTCCGATGTGTCATGGCGAATTGAAGCCGGAAAACACTGGGCATTGCTCGGCGCCAACGGTTCCGGCAAAACGACATTGCTGAAAATATTGACCGGCTACGAGTGGCCGACGTTTGGAACAGTTCGTGTTTTAGGCGAGCGATTCGGCATCTGTGATATCGGCCGGCTGCGGAAGCTCATTGGGTGGGTCAGCTCGGCGATGACCCAGCGGCTGCCTATGCAGGATCTGGCTGTTGAGGTGGTTGCCTCCGGACTGGATGCCTCGATTGGATTGTATCGCCAAATCAGCCCGGAAGAATTTGCCAAATCGCTGGATATGCTCAAAAAGCTCCGTGCCGATTCGATCGCCCATCAGGATTATGGAACATTATCCCAAGGCGAGATGCAGAAAGTGCTGATAGCACGGGCATTGGTGTGCGAGCCGAAATTGCTGATTTTGGATGAACCCTGCATCGGACTGGATCCCGCAGCTCGTCAGCGGTTTATGAATGATTTGGCAGTGTTGGCTCGGCAGGACAATGCCCCCACAATCATTCTTGTAACGCATCATATCGAAGAAATCGATCCTTGGATTCAGCAGGTTTTATTGCTGAAAAATGGTCAGGTTTTGGCCGTTGGCGAGCCTGACGATGTTATTACCAGCCGCCGGATGAGTGAGTTGTTTGATTACCCCTGCAGTGTTTTCAGGCAGGGCGCCGAATTCCTGCTGCGGATTGACAACTGACTATGCACACCGACCAGCAGCATAAGCAATGGATGCAGTTGATGGTGCTGACAGCGGCTCATTTCGTGCTGGATGCATTCCCCGGTTTAATGCACACCGTATTACCCGGGCTTCAGCAGTCGTTTCATTTAAGTGTGGCCGCCGGCGGGATTCTGCTGACCGCATTTCTCGTATCAGCCAACGGCATTCAAGTGCTTATCGGCCATTTGCGCCCCGACCGGCAGCAGCCCTTCTTTCTATATGGCGGATTAATTCTGGTTTGTTCCATTCTGCTGTTTACGGCAGTCCCTAAAAATTCCATAGTACTAGTTTGGCTTTCGCTGATTGCTGTGCTGAGCGGCTTGGGCGTTGGAATGACTCACCCGGAAGCTCTGCGGGCCGTGCATCGGCTCAATGGAATTTCTTCGGCCCTCGGTTCAGCGGTTTTTATGGCCGGCGGCGTTATCGGATTTGCCGCAGGAGGTTGGGGCAGCACCCACTTGTTTAAGATGTGGGGACTTTTCAGTATAATTCCGTTTTGTGCCGCTTCGCTTGGAGTGCTGGTGCTGACGCTTTGCTTTCGTGTTCGGCTGGCTGTAGAAAGCGATGAAGCTTCCCGCAGGGCGGCGCAGAGCTCCAATCTGTATGTTTCTTTTTGGCTGGTGATGGCGATTGCGACTTTATCAGCCTGCTCTGTACAGGTGCTAATGTGGATTGTGCCGCAGCGGCTTAATGAAATCGGTACGGATCTAACGGTCGGCGGAGTGGCGGTGTCGCTGTTCAGCATGGCCGGGGGCATCGGCGGCATTATTGTGGCACGATGGGCCGACCGGTATGGAGAAATCAAATTAATTGAATGGATGTTGGCGGTCGGTACCCCCTTTGTTGGAGCGTATCTGCTGCTTGCAGACAGAAGTTGGGCCGCAGGGCTGCTTTGCGTGGGCGGATTTTTCTGCTACGGGGCCTATCCGCTGATGATCAGCGCCGCCCGTAACAGCAGGGGGCCGAACTTGGGCAGACGGATGGGATTCATTGTCGGCGGTATCTGGCTGGCGGCCTGCCTATTGCCGATGCTGCTGGGGCCGGCCGCTCATCGCTTCGGAACGGGACCGATTTTGTTCTGTGTGCCAGTCGGTTTTCTGGCCGCATGGATATTGGCGTTTGTGAGTGGAAAAAGATGATTGGTTACGATTTGCATATTCATACTGAATATTGCGGTCATGCCCCGGAAATGACGGTCGAGGTCATCTGCCGGCGGGCTGATGAGCTGCAGCTGTCAGCGATTGCAATTACCGACCATATTTACGAACCGGCTGATATGTTTGGCATTGAGCAAATCCGAAAGGAAGTGAGGACTTGTCAGCCGCGCTGCAGGGTCTATATCGGTGCAGAGATAGATGTAGACGCCGACTATACCGATGGACGGCTGGTTACGGATGTCTTCGAGGGATTGGATTATGTGATTGCCGGCTTCCATTATGTGCCGACCCAAGGCCACTACCCCCGCTCGCCCGATGACCGCCGGCTGGATGAAAAAACGTTTCTGCAGGTCTGGGAAAGTTCGCTGCTGGGAATCGTCAGCAATCCGGCGGTTCATACATTGGCCCATCCCGGTCGCATGCTGGCGGCTTGTATGGACTTGGATATCCATTTTGAGTACGGCTTGCAAGTGATGCGCAAAGCCGCAGAGATTTCAGCCCGTAATCATATTGCTTGGGAATTAAATGAACTGACCGGCAGCCGTCTGCCGGCATACTGGCAGAGCCAGTGGCACCGGATTTATCAGATTGCGTTGGACGCCGGCGTCAAGCTGGTCTATGGTTCCGATGCCCATACGCCGGCGGCCATCGGCACACACGCGTTCGTTAATCAACTGCTCCGAATGCTTCCCCCCAATTGTCTTTCCCAGCCGGAAGAGATTATTCTGAGATAAAGTCTCGGCTGATTTGTGATATTTTGTTCAATGCAGGTTTACACGGTAGGTTTTTTTTCATATAATAGAAAAGTAGCCGAATCAATGGAGTAATCTGACATTTTTCATTGACAATTACGATATGCCTGCAAATCTGACACCGCGATACAAAAAGGCCGAAGAACAGTATAAGGCCGCCGCTACAGACCAGGAACGGCTCTTGGCGCTGGAGGAAATGCTTCGGGAGATTCCCAAGCACAAAGGAACCGAGCATATGCAGGCGGATATCAAGCGCCGAATGAGCAAATTGAAAGAGGCGCTGGAAAGCGAAAGCAAAAGGAGCGGCAGCAGGCACGGCGATATTTTCCACATTCCCCGCAGCGGTGCTGGACAGGCCGCTTTGATTGGAATGCCCAATGCTGGCAAAAGCTCGATTTTGGCAGCCCTGACCCATGCTCCGGTAACGGTAGCACCGTATCCGTTTGCCACAGACAAGCCCGTGCCCGGAATGGCGATGTTTGAGGATGTTCCGATTCAGCTTGTTGATACCCCTCCGATAACTGCCGATTATGCCCCCTCAGGACTTGTCAATACCCTGCGCGGGGCGGATTTGCTGGCGATTGTTATTGATTTATCTGCCGATGTTCTGGAACAGATGGACGTCTGCCTCCGGTATCTGGATTCCCACGAATTGATTCTCGATGAAGCGGCGGCCAATCCCGACAGCCGGGAGTATCGTCTGGGGCGCAAAACATTTGTGCTGGCAGCGAAAGCCGATATCGCTCCGCCCGGAACGCTGGAAACACTCAAGGAATTAACCCAGCGCCCGTTTGAGTATATTGCCGTATCAGCCGAACTGCGGCAGGGGCTTGATACCCTGATGCGGCGTCTGTTTGAAATGCTGGATGTGGTGCGGATTTATGCCAAAAAACCCGGTGCCGAACCCGACTTCAAAGAACCCTTTACGCTCAAGCGCGGCGCAACAGTGTATGATCTGGCCTGTCATATCCATCGCCAGTTGGCTGAAAAACTTAAAACCGCCCGCGCTTGGAATGCGCCGGGTATTCACGACGGCCAGAATGTGCCGCGCGAACATGTGCTTTCCGACAAGGAGATTATCGAGCTTCATTTTGGATAAAGGAACAGGTTTTATGAATCAGCAGGATTTGGAAAAATACAGCTCGGCGATTACCCTGTCGGATATGGAAGTGTTTGTTTTTCCCGAGCTGATGTATGCACTGGTGCTGGCCAATATCATGAGTCCGGTTATCTGGCGCTGGCGAGAGGATCCGGCATTCAAAAAACTGGAAGGCAAAAATATCTATCGCCGCCTGATGCGCATGCGCCAGTATGTAATGGATGAATATGAATTTAATCTGGACCTCCAAACATGGGGACTGACGCGCAAGGATGTTGAATTAAGCCGCTTTAAGGATTTCCTGTCTCCCGATGACATCGCCCGCAGCAATGCCCTGTTCGGCTATACGGGCGATTCCTATTATTTTGATGTGGATATACGCCGCCACTTCGGGCTGGACCAATACGACGGCGATGTGATTCCCTACTGGAAAACAGAAACTGTGGAAGCCATGAACGCCTTCCGCCGCAAAGAAGGGTATGCTGTCGGGGCTGGGGAGTGTGTATCTCTTTCGGCCCTGTATGCAGCGGCTGCTTTTATTGTCTGTGGACTTAGTCTGGAAGATATCTATATGGTGCTGACGCCGCTGCACTCCCAGAACTTTTTTGATGTCAGCGACGGTATTATTACCAACAACCGCCGGCTGGTTACAAAATCGATGTGGTTTAACGGCACAGAGATTTCCGACAAGGCCCAGCGGGCGCTTCGCAACGAGCAGATTACTATTGTTGCGCATCATACAGGTTATATCCACTGCTTTTACCAGCAGGCCACAATCGACCCCCAGCGCTATCAGCATTTCTGCCGGCGGCTGTCCGATTATCTCCAAACGGAGCTGAATCATCTCAACCTTGCCAATTTTCTCCGCTCACGCGGCAAATATCAGAAATATTTCCAGTTCTGCCGGCATCGGCGAGGCGAGCGGATGTTTGTAAAGGCCGAAAATCTTTTCGGCTATGAGCATGGCAGCAAGTTTCGGATTTATGATGAGACCTTTGAAAAACTGCTTGAAGAAGTCTCAGAAGATGACTTTATGGTTTACCCCTATCCCGGCCGTATCTGCTGCGAGCAGCTGATGGCCTTTATCCAGTATGAAAAGATTGATATTCAATCGTCTGCTGATCGGCTGAAGCTGGCTCGGTTTATTGCCCCCTATACCGGTCAGGACGCCGAAGCCTGTGTTAGTGAAATGGCTGATTTTCTCAAAATTGAGCCCAAGCTGCCGGCTGTGGATAAAACATATCAAAAAACCGAGCCGATTAAACTGAGCCCGGAGTGGAACCGCCAGCAGATTGCCGAGTATTTGGATTCCATGCGTTCCAGAAACATCACGGCCGATTTGGCGTTTTATGCCTATCGCGATATGACGCGGTGCGATTGGAGACCCTTCATGAAAGCAGCCCTCGAGCGATCGCCGGTTTCCATTGAAAAATATCGGGATTCTGATATTCCAGATGTGTATCAGCAGCTTTGCAGTCTGCCGGATGAGTCGATTTACGAAGGCCCGCGTCTTGCCCAGCCGGATGAGGTTGCCAATTACAATACCGGCGACGGACTGGAAAAAGCAATCACATTAGCCAATATTATTCATCAGCGCCAGCCTGAACTAACATTGAATCTGACTGTCGATGGGCATACTGTGGTACTGCAGGCAGACCGCGAGTATGCCTTCCAGTCTGCCAAAGGGCTTAAGAAGCATATTCACATGGAGCAGGCAGGCTATCAGGTTAGTGACGGATAAGTTGTTCCGCCGTTACTTCTACCCATTGGGGGAAAAAAGATTACGGCCTTTTCAGCCGTTTCTGGATGCTTTTGGCGTGAGCGTCAAGACCTTCGATCCGGGCCAGCCGCACAATGTCATCGGCGGCATCTTCTAACTGCTGCCGGTTGTATTCGATAATGCTGGTGGACTTGACAAAGTCGTTGCTGGTCAGTGCACTGAAGAATTTGCTGGTCTGTCGGGTTGGCAGTGTATGGCTGGGACCTGCCCAGTAGTCCCCGACAGCGACCGGAGAATAAGGGCCGATGAAGATGGCTCCTGCGTTGATGAGTTTTTTGCTGATAGCCTTGCTTTGCCGGCCGCACTGCACCTGCAAGTGTTCGGCGGCAAAATCATTGGCCCAGTCAATAACCGCCTCCATTGATTCACACACAACAACAGCGCTGTAATCCATCAGGCATCTGGCTGCGGCCTCGGCACGGTCTAAGGCGGCACATTGTCTGCCCAATTCAGCCAAGACCTTGCGTGCAAAGTCCAGTGAATCGGTTACGACCAGCCCTGCACCGGGATTGTGTTCGGCCTGACTGAGCATATCCGCTGCCACCCATGCCGGATCGGCCTTGTCATTGGCGACAATCAGAACATCGCTGGGGCCTGCAAAGGAATCGATATCAACCAGCCCGAAAACCTCTTTCTTGGCCAGCTGCACTACATCATGGCCGGGACCGACGATCTTATCGACCTTGCGGATGGTTTGGGTTCCGTAAGCCGCAGCAGCCACCGCCTGTGCCCCCCCAATGCGATAAACCTCTGCTATGCCCAATTCACAGCACACGCCGAGAATAACGGGGTGAATGCTGCCATTATAGCGCGGCGGACTGAAAACAGCCAGCTCTTGAACACCTGCTGCTTGAGCCGGCACGGCCGTCATAATCACAGTGCTGGGCAGGGGGGCACTGGCGCCGGGTATGCACAGCGCCGCACGTTTCAGAGGCATATAGCGGATGCCGGGATAACGGTTTTTCCTGCCGATAAATATGTCGCTCTGGTATTTCCGCACATTCGCTATAGCTTTTTTGAGCGATTTAAGCAGCGGCCTGTCCAACTGCTCGTAGGCCTTTTTCAGCTCCTCTGCCGGTATTCTGAACTCTGCCGGTTGTAGTTTGACCTTGTCAAATTTTTCGGTGTATTCGGCCACAGCTGCATCGCCGCGATTGGCAACATCAGCAACGATATTGCGAACAGTTTGAATCAGCTGACCGCGGCTTTGGAGAAAACCGCCCATAGAGTGTTCGGCCTTCAAACGCTCAAGCCGCTGGGCATAATCGGCATCCGTTGTTCGAAGCAGAATACTGTCAAAGTTCATCGATCTCAGCTCAGGGGGTAAAGTTTCCATGCGTATAAGTCCGGATAGCCCTCCGAAGCAGCAGATACCGCTGCCCCTCGAATGTTGTAATCAGCCCGGAAACACTGTATCGCTGCCGGCCGGGTGTTAGATTAAGCTGCCGTTCGGTTGTCTGACGGGCTTCATTGGGCAGCAGCAGAAGTGGCTGGCTGTCAATCTTCATTCCGAATCCATCTGGCTGAAAATACCGTTTGCCGTTTTGTTCAATCAGATAACCTGTCCGTCCTATGAGATTAACGTCCCCAGTTACCTGAGCAATCTGCTGGAATTTTTTCAAATCAGGTGTTCGAGTTGATTTAATCTGGGCAAGTATTTCTTCAGGAATAATCGAATCTTCCGGCTGTGCCGCTTTGTGCTGCGTCCCAGCAGGTGTTTGGCTTTCCGCCGGTGGCTTGGGGGATTGGTCTTGAATCGGGAGAAAATAGACACTGTAAAGATAATTTGCATATTTGTATTTCGTAAACACAGCCCATAGGCGAATCTGGAGTTGTTTGTTTTGCCCAGCCAGTTTGACTATCTGTTCCAGAACAGCACAGGGCAGCATCTGTACCGGCTGTCCGGAAGCAATAACTTTTCCTCCGCCGGCATCAATCATTTTTTCCGGCACAAAAGACCACACTCCAGAAGAGGTCTCTTTTTTGGCCCAGCCTTCGACTCCGTCGGCAAGAAAGCCGTCATCAACTACACTGACCCCAACAGCTTCTTTGACGGCAGATTTTGCATCTTGGTCAGCAGCCAAGGATGCAAAACTGAAAATTATTATAAAAAACAAGCAATATAATTTTTTAGGCATAATCGACCTGCTTTGTGCTGAGTTTTGCCGTTATTATCGCTGCGGCCTCTTCGGGACCTTCAGCATAGTCAACCGAACGCAGACTTTCGGCATCTGCCCGGCCCATCATTTCCAGCAGCGGCTTCCAAAATGCCCCCATCAGTATAATGGGTTTTTCTGCATTTGAAAATCCTTTATTTTTATGTTCCCAGACATCTGCCAGCTCCAGCAGCGTCCCCGTTCCCCCGGGCAATACAATATAGGCCTTGCCCAGTTCAACCAGTATAGCAAGCCGCTCGGTCAAGCTGTTTGTCTGAATTTCCCGACTGATATAAGGATTGGCTTTGCCGCGTTTGAATGCCCGGCAGGTAACGCCGATAACCTGTCCGTCTGCTTCGGCTGCTCCTTGTGCTGTAGCCAGCATTGTACCGCTGTAGCCGCCGTTGGCGATGGTAAATCCCTTTTTTGCCAAGAGCCGCCCCAGTATCTTAGCCGTTTCAAACTCCGGCTCGCCCGGCTGGGTTTTGCTTGTGCCAAAGACGGTAATAATCGTGCTGGTACTCATCGGGCTACTGCTTTCTTGTGGGTGTAGCTCAGCAGTCCGCCGGCCAGCAGAATATCCCGGTCCCGGTGGGACAGGGTCAATTTGCCTTTAATTTCAATTCCTGCCGTTTTATTCAGAACAACAAGTGTGTCCCTCAGCTTAATGGCGGCCAGCAGATCTGGAATTTCCACAATATCATCAGGGTGAATCGCTTCATAATCATCGGGATTGGAGAACTCAACAGGAACAATGCAGAAGTTAATTAAATTGGCCTTATGAATACGCTCAATAGATTTGGCCAAAATCACTCGAACACCCAGATACATCGGGCATAAGGCCGCATGTTCACGGCTGGAACCCTGACCGTAGCTTTCGCCGGCTGCGACAATGCCGCCAATACCCTGCTTTTTTAAGGCCATTGCCCGTTCGGCAAAGGTCGGCTTGCCTTCCTCGTTAAAGCAGTTGAATACGTATTTGCTGTACTGGGGGACATTCGAGCGGTATTTTAAAAATGCACCGGCAGGCATTATATGGTCGGTTGTAATTTTATCGCCGCATTTGAGCAATACCTGTCCGGTCAGATGCTCCGGCAGCGGCCGGGGTGATTCCGGCACGACAATGGTCGGTCCCCGCACCACTTCAACCCGGCTGATTTCGTCTAAAGAAACCGGTTTTTCAATCATACTGTCATCAATGAGAAATGCCTTGGGCATTTTGATTCGCGGATAAGCAATGCCCATCATTTTTTTCAAATTGCGCGGGTCGGTAATCTCGCCCATAATGGCCGAAGCCACAGCTGTTTCAGGGCTGACCAGATAGCACTGGTCGCCGGGTGTTCCGGTACGTCCGGCAAAGTTGCGGTTGAATGTCCGCAAGGTTACCGTGCCGTCGGCAGGAGAAAATCCCTGCCCGATGCATGGTCCGCAGGCCGATTCGAGAATGCGTGCACCAGCGGCTATCAGGGTTGTCAGAGCACCGTTGTCGGCTATCATTTCCAGTACCTGTCGGCTTCCGGGAGCAATGGCAAATTCGACCATTGGGTCGGTTTTGCGGCCTTGAAGGGTCTTTGCCACCATCATCACATCCATATAACTGGAATTCGTGCAGCTTCCGATAATAACCTGATGAACCTTGCGGCCCGCAATTTCCGAAACCGGCGCGATATTATCCGGCGATGACGGGCAGGCCGCCATCGGCTCCAGCGCTGACAAGTCTATTTGAATGACCCTGTCATACGGGGCTTCCGGGTCTGCCGACAGAGGAACATAGACATCGTCGCGTTCCTGAAGTTCCAGAAACTCCAAGGTGCGCTCATCGCTGGGGAAGATGCTGGTGGTAACACCAAGTTCGGCGCCCATATTGGTAATTGTGGCCCGCTGGGGCACAGACAGCGTCTGGACGCCTCTGCCGAAGTATTCCACAACACAGCCGACATTGCCTTTAGTCGTCAGGATGTTCAGCAATTTCAAAATCACGTCTTTGGCGCTGACCCAGTCCGGCAGCCGGCCGGTCAGTTCTACACCAATCACTTTAGGGCAGGTCAGATAAAACGGCCCGCCACCCATTGCCGCTGCTACATCAAGGCCTCCGGCCCCGATGGCCAGCATTCCCATGCCGCCGCAGGTAGGCGTATGAGAGTCGCTTCCCAGCAGTGTCGCTCCCGGCCGGGCGAATCGCTCCAGATGGACCTGATGGCAAATGCCGTTGCCCGGCCGCGAATGGTAAACACCGCTTTTGGCTGCAACGGTTTGCAGATAGAGGTGGTCGTTATGGTTTTCCGGCCCGAACTGGGCCATATTGTGATCCACATAGCTGACTGAAAGCTCTGTCTGCACGCGGGCAATTCCCATTGATTCAAACAGCAGAAAAGCTGTCGTGCCGGTTGCATCTTGAGTAAGCGTCTGGTCTATTCGTATTCCAATAGGTTGACCGGCTTTCAGTTCCCCTTCAACTAAATGCTTCTGTAAAATCTTATAGGTCAGGGTGTTTGGCATTTTTCTGTCCTTAAATTGGTTCCATCTATATTCAGTTACAATAGCTCCTTTTATCACAAAATGGCTCCAAATACAAGATTCAGCAGTAATTTGTGATGGTTGTAAAAAGCCCGGAAAAAATGGGAAAAACTGCCGCATCGGGGATTGCTTTTGACGGCGGAATGCCGATAGAATTACAAAGAGCAAGTTGAATGAAGGTGCAGACATTGGGATAAAATAGATTAATGACAGTAATTGTCCGCAAACCTGATATCATCGAAAAACTTAAGATTCTCTCTGCTGATGCCCAGTATGACTTGGCCTGTGCCTGCGGCTCAACCAAAGATGAGCATCGCAGACGCAGCAGCGAGGGCAAATGGATTTACCCTATAACTCTCGCCAGCGGCGGCAGGGCCAGTTTGTTTAAGGTATTGATGTCCAATGTCTGTTCCAACGACTGCAAATACTGTCCGCTGCGTGAAAATCAAGACATACGCAGATGCAGTCTGTCGCCGGATGAAATAGTCCGCCTGTTTCTGGATTATTATAATCAGGGCAAGGTTTTCGGGCTTTTTTTGAGTTCCGGAGTCATCGGTACTGCCGATTCCACAATGGAACGCATCGATGCGATTGCCCGTCTGCTGCGCAACAGACATGCCTTTAGGGGCTATATTCATTTGAAGATTATTCCCGGTGCCAGCATTCCGGCTATCAATGAGGCCGTGTCTCTGGCTTCGGCGGTATCGCTTAATATTGAAACCCCGGGTGCCGAATATTTGTCCAAAGTGTCCAGCCGAAAAGATTATATACGGGACATTATCGAGCCAATAAAGCATATCAGCAGATTGACTGCCCGGGGGTCCCGCTGGCACAGGGTTAAGCAAACGACGCAGTTTATCGTCGGGGCTGCCGGTGAACCGGACCGGCAGATTGTCCGATATATGGGCGGCCTGTATGAGCGGCTGAAACTGGATCGCATTTATTTCAGCGCCTATCAGCAGGGTTTGGGCAGTCCGGATTTGCCTGCCGAGCAGGCCGCCAGTCGAGAGGACATCCTGACCCGTGAGCATCGGCTTTATCAGGTTGATTTTTTAATGCGAAAATACGGTTTTAAGGACAGCGAGATTCTTTTCGATGCCCATGGGCAGCTTTCGTTGACTGAAGATCCCAAAACGACGTGGGCAAAGATGCACCCCGATTTTTACCCTGTTGATATCAACCATGCCGATAAATTCGAGCTTCTCCGTGTACCCGGTCTAGGTCCAGCAGCCGTCAACCGCATCCTCCAACAGCGCCGCTCTGGCCGCATCTGCTGCATTGAAGATATTGGACTGGCCGGAAAGCTCTTGGCAAAAGCCAAGCCCTATCTGGCTTTTTAGTTCTGCACCTTATCAGCGTCTGCGGGAGTATTTGCCCACCAACTCGCCTTTAGCCAGAATATGACCGCTCATTGCTTTTTCCAGCTGACGCTTGTCTGCCTGCGCCGGCAAATTTAACATTGTATCGAGGGCATAGACTTTGAAGAAGTACCGGTGTGTGCCCGACGGCGGCGCCGGTCCGCCGTAACCGCTTTGGCCGAAATCGGTTATGCCTTGGCGAATCCCGCTGTCTAACTGAGCATCGGTCGGGAAACGCTCAGCCAGCCCTGTCATTTGCGGCGGGATATTCCATACCAGCCAATGCACCCATGTCCCCATTGGAGCGTCGGGATCGTCACAAATCAACGCGATGCTTTGCGTATCTTCCGGCAGACCTTCCCAAGAAACCGGAGGTGAAATATCTTCGCCGTCGGCGGTGTATTGAGCCGGAATCATTCCATTGTGCTCAAATGCCGAACTTGTAACCTTCAGCATCATAAAAAATCCTCCCTGCTGTTTTGCTTTCATGCGTCTTAAAATCCGAAAAAATCCGCCAAGATTTGCATAAAACCAATAGCAAAACACCGATTAAAATCCGAACTGTTTTACTCTTTAATTTGTCTAAACGCAGAAATATAACACCGATAGAACGGCAATAACCCACATTGCCGGCTTGATGTTACGGAATTTTCCCGTCAGGATCTCAATCAGCGTATAGGTAATGAAACCGAAAGCCAGTCCTGTGCTGATAGAGTAGCTTAGAGCGATCATCACCATAATAATAAATGCCGGCAGTCCCTGCTGCATATCGGAAAAATCAATCAGGCGTATCTGCCGCGTCATAAACAGGCCAACCATAATCAGCGCCGGCGCTGTTGCATAATTAGGCACAATGCCTGCCAGCGGCACAAACAGCATTGCTGCAAGAAACAGAATCCCTGTTACTACCGCAGTCAGGCCGGTCCGGCCGCCCTGCGCAATTCCAGCTGCAGATTCGATATAAGAGGTGGTGGTCGATGTGCCGCAGACAGCACCAAACATTGTGGCGGCCGCATCAATGGTCAACAGCCGATCCAGTTTCTCGAATTTCCCGCCGGCATCTACCAGCTTCGCCTGCGGGGCAACCGCCAGCAGAGTGCCGATGCTGTCAAACATATCAATAAACATCAGCGTAAAAATGCTCGAAAACATCCCCCATTTCAAAGCACCGACAAAATCCATCTTGAATGCTGTCGGCAGGATGTTTATATTAATCGAAACCAGCTTCTGCGGCAGGCTGATATACCCCAACAGCGCCGCGAGAGCGGTTGAAAATGCAATTCCAATCAGCAGGGCACCGGGAATCCGCCGCATTTCAAAAATTATCATGACAGCCAAGCCGGCCAGACCCACAAGAATGGTAGGCGTTAAGTGTGCCGAAGTTACCAGCGTTACTGGATGCGCAACAATAAGGCCGAGATTCTGCAGACCGATGAAGGTGATAAACAGTCCAATGCCGACGGAGATAGCGGCAGTCAGCGATTGGGGGATGGCTTCCACCAGCTTTTTGCGAAGTCCGGCCAAGGTGAGAATCAGAAAGAATAAACCCGATAAAAATACAACGGCCAAAGCGGTCTGCCAAGTAACTTGACGGGTTAGAACCAAAGTATAAGCGAAAAAGGCGTTCAGTCCCATCCCCGGTGCCATAGCGATGGGAGCATTGGCCAAAAGGCCTGTGGCGATGGTGGAAACGGCCGTAACAAGGCAGGTAACGGCGATGAGGGCGGATTTATCCATCCCCGCTTCGGCCAGAATATTAGGATTGACAAAGATGATATAAGCCATCGTCAAAAAGGTGGTAAATCCAGCGATAACTTCCGTTTTAACCGTGGTTTGGTGTGCCTGCAGATCAAAAAACGGTTTGACCATAATGCTGCCCTTCCGGTAACATCCATTTTACACGCTGATTATACAGCATGAGCTGCCTTTTCAACAACAATTATTGTCCAATTGAATTTGATTTTGTTGTGGGATTGAAAATATGTGTATGGGGTGTAAACAAGCGGCCAAAGTGTTTCTGGAAGAGTTCCCAAACTTTTCGAAAACGGCGTCATTTATGCCAATTTGAAGCCTTTGTGATTTTTTAATTGGTTAGATTATATAGTATGCAGACATAGCGGATAGGTAAAGACCAATATATGTGCTATTCCCTGCTTATGCGTTTTCGGCTTAGGGATGGGATGCCTTTGGCTTTTCAAGTTTTTACCTTCGATAAAGTAAAAAATTGCCCCTGCAAGGGGCAAAGGCTGTTTAGAGGACTTAAAGAAAGAAAAATCTCAAAAAATTGTGCTTGGGGGTTGAAATTGGTGCAGGAGTATGTATAGTATGGGGTTCGTAATGCGGGTGTAGCTCAGTGGTAGAGCGTCACGTTGCCAACGTGAATGTCGTGGGTTCGAATCTCATCACCCGCTTTTTTGAAACGAATTTAAGTGTTGTAAAGCGTTAAAGAAGTACTTGAAAAATTGACATAGCTTTTGCGAGGTATCGGCTGAAAGTGGCCTGGCGCTGGTCGCATAAGCGTTTGTAAAGCCCGAAAGGGTTTTGGGATGCTTTTGGTCGTCGAATTGTGTTCGCCGGCCTTTTTTATTTTTATAAACTACAAAATAACAAGCAGTTAGGAATAAATCAATGGCGCAGGAAAATACCCAGACAACGGAAGAAACCAAAGAAAAAATACCCAACGTAGTTACTGTCAGCGATGCCGGCCCGTGCAAGAAAAAAGTTGCGATTGAGATTCCGGCCGAAGTTGTACACGAGAAATTGGATGAAAAATATAAGGAACTTCGGAAAGAGGCCATCTTGCCCGGTTTTCGCAAGGGGAGAGCCCCAATTCGCCTTTTGGAGAAACGATTTGGAACAGATATCAGCCGGCAAGTCAAGCTGGAATTGATGGCCGAAGCCAGCGAAGCGGCCTTGAAAGATAATAAAATTGATGCCCTGCGGGATCCGGATATTGACCATGAGAAGGTTGAACTGCCGGAAGAAGGGCCGATGAAGTTTGAATTTGAGGTTGAAGTTCGTCCGGAATTCGACCTGCCGGAGTTAGAAGGCATCGAAATTGAAAAGCCCAAAATAGATATTACCGATGCACGCGTTGAGGAGGAATTGATGAGCTTGCGCAAGCAGGCCGGCGTGTGGATTCCCAAAGACGGACCTGCCGCAGAAGGAGACCGGGTGGTGGCCGATGTAATTCTTGTTACCGAAGGCAGTCCTGAACATGACAAATACGATAACATTGAGATTTCTGTCCGTCGGACTGGTTTTGTTGGAGCAGTGCCTGTGGACGGTTTGGATGCGCTGCTGGTGGGAGCTGTCAGCGGTACCGAAAAGAAAACCACAGTCGAAGTGCCTGCTACTTTTTATAATGAGCAATACCGCGGCAAGAAGGTCGATCTGACTATTACCGTTAAGGAGGTCAAAAAGCTCGAGCCTGCCGAAATGAACAGCGAGTTCTTCAGCCGGTTTAGCGTTTCAGATGAAAACGAGCTGAAGGAAAACATCCGCGAGCAGCTTTCGGCTCGTGCCGAACGTCAGGCACGTGCGGCAATGAGTGAACAAGTTTATGCCTATCTCCGTGAGAATACGGACTTTGAACTGCCGGAAGCGGTAGTAGCCGAACAGTCCCTCTCGATTCTGCAGCGGCAGTATACCAATATGCTGATGCAGGGTATGACACGCCAGCAGATAGATGAGCAAATGGAACAGCTCAAGGCCGGTTCGGAAGAGCATGCTGCCGACCAGCTCAAGTTGTATTTTATTCTCGACAAGATTGCCGATAAATACGGAATTACAGCAACAGAAGAGGAAATCAACGGGCATATTGCTTATGTGGCTGCGCTGCGCGGGCGTCGGCCGGAAAAGATGCGGGAAGAACTTATCCGCGATGGATCGCTGGCACAGTTTGCGTTACAGGTACGGGAAGAAAAATGCATTGCCAAAATACTCGAAACCGCAAAAATCCGCGAGGTCGAGCCGGAAAAGCTTAAGAAGCCGGCACCGAAGAAGTCTGCCCGAAAACCCGCCCGCAAAAAGGAAACAGGCCATGAGGAAACAGAAGTTGTTCAGGAGCGGAAGAAAACCGAGTCCAAACGTTCCAAAAAGGCAGACAAGACCGACGAATAACAGAAAAGAATTCTGGAGATTTACTGATCGCAATTCAACTATTGGCAAAAACTTTCTAAACGGCTGTCAATTCCAGACAGCCGTTTTTTATTTTATTCAGCCCCAATTCTTTGATGCGGCATAAGGGATATGCATCTTGAAGGTTAAACAGTTGAAATGGATTGGATTTGTCTTTTAGGTCGGCATGGAGTATAATTAGAGCGTTGTCAATGGGAAAAAGCTTATGCAAAACCGCAATCAACTTTTTGATTTTGCCATCGCCCAGCATGCCACGGATATACACATTTGTGCCGGTGCACCGGTGCAGTTTCGTATTGGGCGCAAGCTTAAACCGGTGACGGAGGAAATTTTAACGCCGGACAAAAGCCGCCAGATATGCTATGAAATGCTGACAGAAGAACAAATTCGCAAGTTCGAGCAGCAGCTGGATTTTGACCTGATGCTGGCTTATCACGGATCGCGGTTTCGCATTAATGTGGGTTTTTTCAATGGTACGGTTGGTGCAACAATTCGTGTGCTGGACGGCACTCCCCGGCCTCCGGATGAACTGTTTCTGCCACCGGTTGTCAAGAGCTTGGCGCAAAAGGAAAAAGGGCTCATTCTGATTACCGGCAGCACCAGCCAAGGCAAAACAACTACATTGGCTTCAATGATTGATTTTATCAACGAGCATCAAAAACGGCACATCGTCACGATTGAAGATCCGATTGAGTATCTGCATGCCAACAAAAAGGGAATTGTTCGTCAGCGGGAGGTGGGGCGCGACACCGCCTCGTTTTCCAGCGGTCTGCGGGCGGCTTTGCGGCAGGATCCGGATGTAATTGCCATTGGGGAGATGCGGGATTACGAGACCATTAAGATTGCACTGACAGCGGCTGAAACCGGCATTCTGGTGATTTCGACTTTGCATATCATCTCCATTGACAAGATGATAGAACGGTTATTAAGCTACGCCCCGGAAGACAGCGAAAACACCATTCGGTTTCTGCTGGCAGAAACTCTCCAAGGGATTATTCATCAGGAGCTGATTCCGCTGATTGGCGGCGGACAGCGCGTAGCGTGTGAAATCATGATTAATACCGCCGGCGTTAAAAACATTATCCGCCACCGCGGCGGCTATCATCTGCGTACAGTTATTGATACGGGCAAAAGATACGGAATGTGTACCATGGCCGAATCCGTAGGGGCGCTGCTGGAGGCCAACCTTATCAGTGCCGAAAGCGCCAAGAGGGTGCTGTCAAACTACGAATGAAACATCAAACCGATGATGACAGGCAGGAAGAAGCAATATAGGGGATTTGCACTTCTGGTTGTACTGATAGCAGCGGCCATTCTGATGCTGTTGTATTTTGTGCAGATCGATGTTTTTGTTGCCCCCGAACCCAAGAGCAGCCAGCCGGCGGCATTCGAGCAGCGGCCGTGGCTTCTGGAGGACCTGCTGGCAGGGCCGGGACAGAGTATTCCTATGCCCAGTCCCCCCAAGGCCCAGATAGACAGGCCGTTTGAAAGAACCGCTGCCGTCAGCCGCAATCAATCTTCGCGCGGCCGGATTACAGCGGCTTTTGAAACAGATGGCCGTATCGTGGCCCAATGGAACGGTACGTGGACCGAAGGCCCAACAAACTTCCAAATCAATGCGGTGATGAAGGGCAATATCAGCGTATCCAAGACATACGAAGATGCTGCGGGAAAAGACAAAAGCCGTCTGTTCTTTATTGCCAGAGGACAATATTGTAAAACAGAAGAAGGTTCTGTCGGGTCAGTTCAGGAAGAGGGGACTGCATATCTGCTTGGTTGGCTGTGTTCGGACTACAGCGCTGTCGGATGCATTACTATCACGACTGACCGGAAATGGACGGCCGAGTATAGATTTGAATGGCCGGCAGAAGATATTTGAGATTGACGAATTTGCGCTAATTATATCTGTTGATTTCTGAATAAAAGGAGGGTACAATTCCGGCTTGTTATTATCTTTTTTAAGGAAGCAAATATATGAAACAACAGGTAGCAGCGGTCAGTATAATCGCACTGATTTGTGCCGGTATCGGTGTGGGAGCGGGTGTTCTGATTATGAAACCCAAACTTTCCCAAAGCGCCAAAACCATCGAAGAACTCCAACTAAAGATGCAGCAGACAAAAACCGAGTCGGAGGATGCTCTTCAGCGGGCTTCGGGAGAAATAGTACGGCTCAAGACCGAATTGAGCCGGGCCAATAGCACGATTACTCAAGCCCGGAATGATCTGGCTCGCGCAACAGCTGAACTTGCTCGTCTTCAGGCCGAAGCGCAGCGTCCGGCAAAGGAAGCGGATAAGACAAGTCAGGAAGAAGCGCAGACATCTGCTGTTGCGGCCTCACAGCCATCCACCTCTGCTTCGCCTGTTTCTGCTGCCGGCAGCGGAGCCGGTTTGACACCCGCAGCGCCAAAGACAGCAGCAGTTGAATATGTTGTTAAAGAGGGCGACAGTTTGTGGAAAATCGCCGCATCGCAGCTTGGCAGCGGTGTCCGGTATGAAGAAATCTTGGCACTCAATCCCCAATTAAAGAAAGACAGCACTTTAGTTGTCGGTTCTAAAATTAAAATTCCGGCCAAGTAGTCTTTGACTGGATAGGCTGTCGAAGCGTGACTGGGGGACTATCTCCAGCCGCCGGTACCAAGCGGTACTTTTGAATTCAGCCAGCCATCAGCGCCATAACAGCGCCGGCAGCAGCAATGGAAACAATCGGGCCTGCCATACGGCCTATGATGCGCAGCAATGAGGTGTCGAAATAGCTTGCCGAAAGCGACAGACATAAATGAATGGGAGTCATTGCAAGTCCGCAGATGATCCCCGAAAAGGCAAGTGTTTCAATGCCCAGCTTGGCTGCGGGACCGGTGCCGATAAAGGGCACCAAAAATGGGAAAGTAATAGCCGCTGTGGGCATTGTTAAGCCGGTCAAAAATACCACCAAAAACGGCAGAAAAAACACCAGAAACAACGGCGGCACATGCATTGCCGTCAGAAAAGAAACCACAGCGTCCACCGAGCGGCTGGACTCAATGATAAGCTTAAACAAAAGCGCCCCGAGAATAAGCAGAACCACATCAAATTCAATTCCTGATTTGAAGATGGCAACCCACTGTTTGAACCGGACCTTGTGAAGAATCAGGAAAAGAACCGTTACGGCGATGATGCCTGCTGCTGGAGTAATTCCTGCTGCTGCATACAGCAGGGCTGTTATGCCGATCGGCCAAAAGGCATGCAGAAAGCCGGCCAAATTGTCTGTAAACCGTTCCTGTCTGATATCAATCTGCTTGGGCGGCAGCCCCGGCAGCAGAAGAAAAATAATGCCTGCCGCTGTACCGCACAGCATAATCGGCAGATTGTGCAGCACCAGATCTGCTGCGCTTATGCCGAGCATTCCCTGTATAAGGGGGACGGCCGGAAACAGCGGCCAGACGGACTCCCATTGGTGACGAAACAGATAGTTTAATGCTGCCTGACGGCTGCGCTCGATGCCGATTTGATCGCCTAATTGCCGCACCATTGGCGCCGACAGCATAATCCCCCCGGGCGTGGGCAGCATTCCCATCATCAGCGGAATAGAAGCCAGAGCTGCCCGCCGGCTGCGGAACAGCCCCTGTATCGACGGCAGAAGCCGCTGGGATATGCCTGTGTGCGTCAGGGCAATCCCCAATATATTTACAAATGTCAGCAGGGTAGTCAGTGATACAAACAGATACCCTGTTGTCTGACCGAGCGGTTTGCTTTTCCATTCTTGGGCAGCTGTTTGCAAAAGCATATGCGGTGCTGTACCCAGCAGCACAGCCAAAGCAAATGCAGTCAGCAGCATGGCCCGTCCCAGCCGCATCTTGAGATGCAGCAGAAAAGCCAACAGGCCCAGAGATATGCAGATTGTGACAAGCTCATACATAACGGGTCAAGGAGGGGTTTGTTAGGGTTCGGTCAGTACAGCCCAGTCAAGGTTGTCAGCGCGGCTTTGGGCAATGCCAGACAGAATATACTTGATTTGCCCGAACTGAATGGATTTGTCGCAGCGGAGATGAACGGTCTTGCCTCCTGCATGAGCTGCAAGCGATTCATCCACAGCTACACAAATCAGACGGGCAAGATCCTCACCTTGCACATCGGCAAGCTTCTGGCTTCCGACAGCGCAGAGAATCCGGCCTTCCGATGCAGGCAGAACCGTAATGGTTAGAGGAAGATTGGCGGCAGTCTCCTGCGGCTGGGCGGTTTTAATTTGGTCCGGCAGACTGACCTTGAGCTGTTCAGCAGCAATAAATTGACAGACCAGCATAAAGAAGATAATCAGCAGAAAGACTACATCAATAACGGGTGTCATGTCGAACAGTTCAGTTTCAAAAGGTCGATTGTGCAGCAAAAGGCGTTTCATTTCTGCACCTCAGCGGTCAGCGCTTGCTGGGAGCTCGGCCGGCTGGGATTTTTATCCGGCATTTTTTTGGTCTGAGCAGCCGAGGATTCCTGTCGGCCGAGTTCGTTTTGGAAGATGCCGCTGGTTTCGAAGATGCGTCCCAGGAGAGCTTCCAGTTCCGTTGCTGCCTCACTTACAAACGCCTCGATGCGTGTTTGAAAAACGCCGTACACAAACAGCGCCGGAATTGCTACCAGCAGACCCCAGAAGGTTGTAACAAGGGCAATCGAAATAGCCTCGGCCAGCAGCTCATAGCGGGGACCTTCCCCGCCCTGTCCGAGCAGATTGAACGCCCGTATCATCCCGTAAACAGTGCCGAACAGGCCGACCATTGGAGCCACAGAGCCGATAATCTGACACCACTGGGCTTTCCGTAAAAGACTTATGCCCTGCTCTTGAAGGGCTTCAGCGGCAAACTGATGAATGGACTCAACTTGCCCGCCGAACTGCCGGCTGCGCTCCAATGCCCGCAGCAGCGAACGGCTCAGCAGGTCTGGCTGCCCCGATAAACGGCCTGACAAAGCGCCAATGCCGTACCGGACTGCGTACGTTGCAATGTCGCTGCTAATGGCTGGCGGCAGAAGACGGCTGCGGCGAATAACAATCAGCAGATCAATAGCTAAATACAGGGTAAAAATTGACATCGGCAGCAGGATAAACCATACAATCGGACCGCCGGCAGTAAAAAATTGATGATACAGCGTTGCTGCCGATTGGGTAGGTTCAGCTTGCCCTAAAACGACCTGTTCTGCATTCCAAAACATCCTGTTGTCCTAATATTTCAAGCGGATATGGCCGCACTTTATCAGAAATTTACTGGTTGTTTTTTGATGACGATTGTTTACTTAACTTCAATATATTCCCCGCCGGTGCTGTTAGCAAGCTGCTGAAGCGTTTTGCGGTCCTGCGGCTGCGGCCAGAAGCCGATTGCATGCACGACCGCAGCGGGTGCAAGCGTTTGATGCATCTGCGTAAACTCGTCGGCAAAATGGGCAGACTGCGGCAGGTTAAAGTCAAATCCGTCGGTTAAGAAATAAATAAGTTCGGGACCGCTGCCGGATGCATCTTTTAGCTGCATGGCGTAACGCAGTGCTGCGGCTGGATTGGCCGAACCGGCCGGCCGAACCGATTCAATTAGGTTCAGCGCCTGCAATTTGGCAGGTACTGTTGCGGCTTGGAGCTGCCCCTGGCCGGTAGCCAGAATTGTCTGCCCGTTCATAAAGAAAACTGCACAAAAAGCCTGATGCGCAGTGAGTTTAAGGATGGACTCTTTCAGCTGCTCCCGTACACGGTACATTTGGCCGTGCATACTGCCGGAACAGTCCACAACATAACAGATACGCTGGACGATGCTTTTTTGGCCGAAAAACTCCACCTCATTCGGCACGGTCGGCTGTGCCGCTGATTCGGATGGCAGCTGGGATTGCTGGGCCGGCACAGCAGAATCGGCAGGAGACGGCATGGGCGGCTTTTGCTCTTCACAGGGTGCGGCAGCAGTATGGATCGGCTCGACCTGTGGTTTTGGGCGAGGCCCGGATTCCTGAACAATATGCTCAATGGCCTGCAGCGAGATAGCAGGTTTCACAGCTGCCTGCGAAATGCGGCCGGACAACCTAACGCTGGTAAAAAATGCCAGCGCCGCTGAATGCACACCCACCGAAACAATGAGCGCCCAGTAGCGGATATTTCTATGGTTGAGTGTTTTCCTTATCATCTCGTATTTGAAGCTGTCCTGATAAATTTGCAGGATGTCCTGTATGAACAGGGCTGCAGCGGCTTTTATTCCTCAATTAATACTTCTGAAATGCCCGGATACAACAGATTATACACTTCAATTACTTCGCCGTTATGAAGCCGGATGCACCCGCGGGAAGAACGCGTTCCAATGGTTTCCGGCTCTTTGGTTCCATGAATGGCAAAGCCTGTCCGGTTTCGGGTGTTTTCATCGATCCCCTCGATGGCAATCCAGCGCGACCCCAACGGGTAATCGGGGTCTGTTCCCAGATAACGCTTGCCGGTGTCGGGATCTGTCCAGGTGGGCTTGATGAGCTTGCCGCCTTTGGCTACTCGCCAGCGGCCGGCAGGCGTTTCGTGCTCTTCTTTGCCTAATCCGACACGGTAGGTTTTAATGTATTTGTTCTGCAGATACAGGTCCATGGTGAAACTTTTCTTGTAAACTACTACATTAAAGGGACCGTTGATGACCTTGATTTTTTTGCCTGCCTGCAAGAGTTCCGGACGCGAAATGCCATTGATTTCCATCAGAATCTCAAAGGGGACTTTATGGTCTCTGGCGATATCCTGAAGCAAATCGCCGGGCTGCACCAAGTACTGGCCGGTGAGTTTATCATCGGGAAATATCTGCGGACTGAAGAGCCATTTTTGCGCCAGTTTGGACAATTCCAGTTTTACAGCCGAACGAATCACCGGACTTAACTGCATATTCAGTGCGTCATTGAGCAAATCACGGGCGAAAATGACCTTTCCGGCATCTCGAAGCTCAGTTGCCTGCTTGATAATTTCCTTGGCTTTTTCACTGGTTTGTCCCGTATCGGCACTGGCGGCTGTCAGAACATCCTGCGGAATCTGAACGGTTGTTACCGTTTCTGCCGGCTTGGGTACAGCCGCCGGTTCAGCCGGCTTGACCGATTCTGTCGGCACTGCTGTTCCAGAGACAGCGGTTTTGGCCGGCTCAGCGGGTGTCGGCGAAGGAACTGCAGGCGGGACGGATTCTGTTTTCAGCGCCACCGATGGATTAAGAACACGCTGCGGCTCGGCCGGCGCAGCTGCCGGCTTAGCCGGCAGAACGTTGTCGAGTGAAACCTTCTGTACCTCATCCGGAACAGAGTGGGGCTGTTTGTTTTTCCATTGCTGGATGAAAATTACAGCCGCCGCAATCAGAACAATCAGTGCTATGGCAATGATCCGAAAAGAGCGGTCTTTCTGCTGTTTGCGTGTAGGATAAGGCCGATATTCTCGTGCTGTCAAAATAGACCTCCTTATCAGTTTCGTTTACATAGGATAATTCCGTTTTCAGTTACCACCGCATCTACCGGCACATCACTGTCGTCATGGGGTATTGCCGGGCATATTTGGTGGCTGAAGGCCAAAGCCCAGCGGGCAGCAGTGATTTTATTGCTGGTAAAAAAATTGTCGTAGTAAGACCCGCCCCGGCCGAGCCGATTGCCTTCGGCATCAAACCCCAATCCCGGCGTAATCACCAAGTCAATTTCATCAAATGGGACAGGTATGCCGCCGATGGGATTCCGCAAGCCGTGCTCATCGGTTTTCAGACCTGTCTCCAAAGAGGCAATCTCTACGGGTATCATATGACGCTGCTGCCACGAAATTTTCGGCACCGCTACTGTTTTGCCGCGCTGCCAAGCAGCCAAAATCAGCGGCGTGGTGTCGACTTCATGCGGCAGAGACAAAAACGCCATTACCACCGATGCCTTCTGGAACACCTCCGATCCTATTACATAATCGCAGATTATTTTGCTTTTGGCGATGATCTCTTCCCTGCTCATCTGCATCAGCTGCTGTTTGAGCTTCTGCCGCAATGCGCTTTTATCCATCCTGAATTACCTTAATTGTCAGTCCGTTTCGGATTCTGCCTGCCGCTGATACTGTTGTACCTGATTTTTGAGTTTTTGTAAATATTCCGCGATGATTTTTTCTCTGCCGATATTTTTGGGCCGATAATAAGGTTTTTCCAGTTTCTGACCAAGATAGTCTTGTTCTACGTATCCTGTCTGTGATTGATGGGGATATTTGTAATCCAAACCGCGACCGAGTTTTTTAGCTCCGGCGTAGTGAGCATCCCGCAAATGAGGCGGCACAGGAATAGTCCTGCCCGACTGCACATCCGATACGGCCTGCCAAATGGCGTTTGCACAGGCATTGGATTTGGGTGCACAAGCAATATAAATAGCCGCCTGTGCTAGCGGAAGCTGCGCCTCGGGAAAGCCTACAAATTCGGCAATCTGCAAGGCTGAAGCCGCTAAAATTGTCGCAGTAGGATCGGCATTGCCCACATCTTCTGCTGCGCAAACTGCGATTCGCCGGGCGATAAACCGCAAATCTTCCCCTCCTGCAATCATTCGTGCCAGCCAGTACACTGTGGCATCCGGATCCGAGCCCCGCATCGATTTCTGCAGAGCGCTGGCAAGATCATAATGTGTATCACCCGTGCCGTCATAGGCGATGGCCTTTTTTTGTACGGACTCTTTGGCAATCTCAACAGTCAGTTTGATAGGGGTACTACTGCGGGCTTGAGACATTACAGCTACTTCCAGAGCGGTCAGGGCTTTCCGCGCATCGCCGTCACAGATTTCTGCCAGAAATTCCAGCGCCTCTGGGTCGGCGTCAACAGCCATTTTGCCCAGCCCTTTTTCCTTATCGGCCAGTGCCCGGCCAAGCAGGGTCAAGATGGCATCTTTGCTAAGCGGCTGAAATTCAAATACAGTGCTGCGGCTAATAAGAGGGGAATTCACACTGAAATACGGGTTTTCTGTTGTTGCTCCAATAAGCGTGATGATGCCGTTTTCAACATCATCCAGCAATACATCCTGCTGGGCACGATTAAAACGATGGATTTCATCGATAAAAAGCAGAGTCTTGCGTTTGCTGGTCAGCAGCCGGTCGGTAGCCTGTGCTATGATATCTCGTACATCTTTTACCGAAGCCGCCGGTGCGCTGAGATAATGAAAGGTTGCCTGAATTGAGCCGGCAACAATGCGTGCCAAAGTCGTTTTGCCGGTTCCCGGCGGGCCGAAGAAAATTAAACTGGTAACATTGCCTGCTTCGAGCATTCGCCTCAGCAGCTTGTCGGGACCGGCAAAATGTTCTTGTCCAACAAATTCGTCCAGTACAGCAGGACGCATCCGTACTGCCAGCGGTGCCTGCTTTTCCAGAGCTTTCCGCTCTCCTTCGCTGAACAGATTATTACCGCCTTGAGTCATAATCAGCCATTATATGTTTTTCTTTTACAAATGTCCAATCCAAAGGCATTCGGCTGGATACACGATAAACCTTATACCATTTATATATTTTTATTTGGCACCGTAATTGGACGGCCTGCCGCAGAAAGAAAAAATTGTGGAATTTTAGGGGCGATTTCGGAAGGCGGCAGAAGTGTTACTGAAACGCTTCAATAGTTCCGCCGGCGACGATGTCTTCGTCGGTGTTATAGAGAACCAGCTTCTGCCCGGGACAGGGGGCAAACTGAGGTTTTTCAAATCGGACGGTCAGATGAATGTCATCAAATTCTGTGATTTGGCATTGATGCACGGGGCCATATGAGCGAAGTTTGCCGAAAAGTGTTTGACCGGTCTTAATCTGTTCAGGGATGAGGATATTGACTTCGCCGGCTGTTATGATCGTGTGGCTGATTTCTTCACGCGTACCCAGAGTGACGGTATTGTGTTCGGCGTCAATGCCTGCTACATAGACTGGTTTTCCTGCTGCATAGTGCAGACCGCGCCGCTGGCCCAGAGTGTAATGGGCAATGCCCTTGTGCGTACCGATGATGTTGCCGCGGATATCCAGCAGGTTGCCGGGTTTATCCCCTTCAAGCAGAGCAGCGCGATAATTGCCTTCGCCGGCAAAACAAAGTTCCATACTCTCGGATTTTTCCGCTACGCCGATGCCGATGTTTCGGGCGATTGTGCGAACCTCCTCTTTGGTCATTTGCCCCAGCGGGAGTACAAAATCAGCCAGCCGCCGCCGCGGGATGCCGTATAGGAAATAACTTTGATCTTTTGCGTGATGGTGTCCCCGCCGAAGGCGCGGTCCATGGGGGGTGTGCAATACTTGGGCATAGTGTCCGGTGGCAAGATGCCGAATGCCGAATTCTTTTTCTACCAAATCCCACATAAGGGTAAATTTCAAAAGCCTATTGCAGTCAGCGCAGGGATTTGGAGTTCGCCCCCTGCGGTATTCAGTGCGAAAGCGGTCGATAATCAACTCGTTAAACGGAGCAGTTACATCCACGAAATAGTGGGGCAACTTCAGCTGGGCACACACATACGCTGCTTCTGCTCCGCAGCAGCCCCGTTTATCAGTGCGGCAGACTGTGGGGATGCGCATTGTAATGCCCAGCACGTCCCAGCCGGCCTGATGCAGCAAATGGGCTGTAACGGAACTGTCAACACCGCCGCTCATCAGCACAGCTATCTGACGGGACAGGCTGTTCTTAGGCTCCCACGGTGCAATATGCGAAGAAATCAATTCCAATTTATAGTGATTCATACTTGTGTATCCATTAACTCCAGCACTTTTTCCAGTATGGTCTGCACAGTGCCCTCTTGTTCAATGTCAAGCCAGCGGATGCCGCGGAATGTTTTGAACCATGTTCGCTGGGCTTTGGCAAAGCGGCGGGTATTGATTTTGATTTGCTCGACGGCTTCATCCAAGTCTATCTGTCCTTTTAAATGTGCAATCATCTCTGCATAGCCGATGGCGGCCGAGGCCTGTTTGCTCAGCGGTTTCGGCTCGGCCAGCAGGGCCGCAACTTCCTCGCGCAATCCCTGGTCAACCATTCTCTTTACGCGGGCATTCATCCGTCGGTTTTCCGTTTCCTTCGGTCGTCTTAAGCCGAATATCTGCCAGCCTTCGGGCGGATGCGGCGTGTTCCATTGTTTTTGGAAATGCGATATCGGTTTTCCTGTCAGTTCAAACACCTCCAGCGCTCGGATAATGCGTTTTTCATCATTAGGATGTATCCGGCCGGCGGCCTCGGCATCCACTGCCGCCAGCCGTTTGTGAAGCAATTCCAGCCCCTCGGCGGCGGCCTGCTGCTTCAGCTTTTGTCGAATATTTTCATCAGTTCCCGGTCCTTCAAACAGTCCATACAGCAGCGCTTTGATATACATCGCTGTTCCGCCGACAGCTACTACGGTTTTTTGGCGGCTCTGGATATCCGCAACAGCCTGTTCGGCCAGACTAAGAAATCTATCCACACTGAACGAATCGCTGGGTTCAACAACATCAATCAGGTGGTACGGAATAAGCCGGCGTTTTTCCAGAGGCGGTTTGGCCGTACCGATATCCATTCGCCGATAGACCTTCATTGAATCGACGCTGATAATTTCTCCGCCCAGCGCAGAGGCCAGCTCGTGGGCCAATGCACCTTTACCCGACGCTGTCACCCCCAGAATCAGGATTTTTTGTGTTTTGCTTGACATAGAGTTCATTGACTGACAGGCAGGCATTTTACTGGAAAGCCGACGGTTTGGCGATAGTAAAATTCCGGATGCAGCTGCACTTCTTTGGCAAGCCTCTTAAGCACCTGCCGCACTCTGGACAAGGGCTATTTAGGCCATAAATAGGCCAGATAGATTCCATAACAGATCAGCATAAAACCGCCTTCCAGACGGGACAGAATAAAGCGGCTCCACATCAGCGGCAGGCAAAGTGCGGTGATAGACGTCATAACCCACAGGTCAACATTGGTGATGCCCGGGGCAGAGTACGGCATCAGTAAGGAGGAAAGTCCTAAAATTGCTAAAATATTGAAGATATTGGAACCAATAATATTCCCGACAGATATATCGGGCTGACGACGCACCGCCGCAACAATCGAAGTGGCCAATTCGGGCAGACTGGTTCCGGCACTGACGATGGTCAGGCCGATAATTGCTTCTGACAATCCCAGCAGATGTGCCAGCCGGACAGAGCCGCTGACCAGCATTTTTGAACCGGCTACCAGAAGAACCAACCCTCCAGCTATTGCCCCTGCTGCTGGAAGTCCGAACGGTGTCAGTTGACTGGTTTTCTGGCGGCTGAGCATCTGTTCGACCTCTTGAAGAACGGTTTGAGGGGGCTTTTGACGGGCCTGATAAAAGGCAAAAACGGTATAGGCAATAATGCCCGCAAACAGAAAAGCCCCTTCCAATCGAGACAGATGCCGGTCGGCCAGCAGAAGAATGCAAAGCAGAGAAACACCAATCAGAATCGGAATATCGACCTTGACAAGCTGTGCTGTGATGCGAATCGGACAAATAACAGCCGCCAGTCCCAGAATCAAGGCAATGTTGAAAATATTGGATCCGATAACATTGGCAGCAGCGATGTCGCCCGCGCCATCCTGTGCCGCCTGTATGCTGACTACAAGCTCCGGCATACTCGTGCCGAATGCCACAATGGTCAGCCCGATTACCAGCGGTCCGACTCCCAGACGCTGAGCGATAGCGACAGCTCCCTTGACCAGCAGTTCAGCCCCTGCATACAAGAATACAAGACCTCCGATTAAAAGCCCGGCAAGAATCATTTTTTTATGTCTCCTGTTTTCTCTCCATAGAGTTGATTTTCGGCTGGAGTGTTTCAGAGCCGAGAATTCCTCCTGACATAATTATTTTGATGCCCTCTTCGACAGTCATTGGACAGCGGATTACCCGCGATTGTTCAATCACTTCCAGAAAACCCGTTGTGGGATTTGGGGTTGTGGGGATAAAAACTTTGTAGCAGGATTGGCCTTCCGGATTGATGATTTGGCCGGTGATAAATCCGAATGCTCCCAGACCGGGGGCGGGAAATTCAACCAGAACCACTTCTTTAAATGCCGCCTGCCGTTCAGGATTCAGGAAAATCCGGACTACATCCCGTGATGAGCCGTAAATGGCATTCAGAAAAGGAATGCTAAGAAGCATCTGATCAATTCGATTCACCAGCCAGCGGCCGGCAAGATGTCCGGTTGTCAATCCCAGCAGGTAGATGGCCGCAATAAGAATTGCCAGCGATACATGTGTTTTAATCCAGACTGGAATATTGAGGAATATCCAAAGCAGCACAGGTGACAGCATGTCCGTAATAATGCCTACAAGAAATTTCAGGATAACCGCCGTTATAAACAGCGGCAATACTACGAAGAATCCCGACAAAATCCTTCGCTTGAGATGATTGGTTATTGCTGCAGTCATTGTTTATTATCCTTTATTCAGTTGGCAATTGTATCCAACATTTTTACATTTGAAAACATCAACTATATACACCCGGGCTTGAAATCCATAGGCACACGGCAGCCCGAAGGGTATAGACCCAGCAGGCACTGCATCTGACGCAGAAGAGGCAGGGATTTTTGCCATTGGCCTATGGCCTGATGCAGTTGTGCGACATACGGATGAGAGTTGACAGGAATTCTTTTAATAATTTCGATGGCCATCTGATTGTAATTCTGCAGAAGCAATGCCGTAGCGTAGTTGGCCTGATAAAGCGGCGGAGTCTCATCAGGGATGCAGATATGGTTTTGAAATACCAAATCCCGCAGCACAGTGACGGCCTGCTCGATACGGCCTGCACGCATCAGACATACGCCGAGGGCGTTTTTCATTTCCTGATTCTGAGTGCCGTTTTTATCAATAAACAGCAGGGCCTTTTCGGTTTGGTCTGAACTTAAAAGCTCTCGAATGTATCCAATTTTGTCCTGTAAAGAAACATGTGTTGATGACATAATATCTCCTGATAACCAAACAGTTTTTTGCACCTTTTTCGTAAACAGCAATCAGCAAATTGCCGTTTCAGCGAACAATACAATGTTGGGAATCCGGAGAGATTACACGTTGAGCATGCAATTGAGTGCTAAAAGGGACGTGGGATTGATTTTGACGTGCCGAGGTAACCAATAATTGGAAATAGTTAGGGGTATATTGGCTTGAAAACGTGCAAACACATAGCAAGCATTATAAGCCCAAACTTGGTGAGACAGGTTTTGACTGCGCGTCTGGAAACTTGCCGAGTCGCAATAAACTGGAGAGATATAGTCGTCATTAAAGGCATAAGGTGCGGCCGGAAGTTTATGGTTTTTTAAAAAAGAATCCTCCAAGCCATCCGCTAGTCCTTGTGCAAACACCAGAACGGCCAGCATACCGCAGAAAAAACGTATTCGAGATTGCTTCTGCATTGTGAGATTTTATTGTAATTGCTGAAAGGATAACAGATTCTTCTGCTGGATACAAGAGAAATCGGTGTTGCCAGTACTTTATCGAGGGAGCATATCTGGTAAAAAATCAGTTGTTTTTGCTGTTAATATCCTTTCAGCGGAATATAATAATTTGCAGGAATTTCTGACAGGATAGACACAGATGGATATTCAAACTTCACAAAACCAGAACAATCCAGAAACATTTAAGGCATCGCTGGCAGACAAAGCAAACCTGACAGGCCAAGTGCTGGCTGAACTGCTGGGCCAGCAGGACAGAATCCCGGTGCGTTTGCGGGAGGCGATGGACTATATGCTTCAAAGCGGGGGCAAGCGCATCCGGGCAGCTCTGGTGATGTGGACATGCGAAACCGTTGCCAGCAAGCTCAACCGCGATGCACAGATTGCTGCGGCTGCGGTGGAGATGGTACATACCTATTCGCTGATTCATGACGATCTGCCGGCGATGGATAATGATGATATGCGGCGGGGGCGGCCAAGCTGCCATAAACAGTTTGATGAGGCCACGGCGATTCTGGCCGGCGATGCGCTGCTGACGCTGGCCTTTGAAATCTTGTCGGAAAAGATAGAGGATGCCGAGATTGCTGTGCGGATGATTCGAACGCTCAGCAGGGCGGCAGGACCGTCGGGGATGATAGCCGGACAGGCGGCTGATATGCAGTATGCCAATACCGGCGGCACGTTGGCTTCGCTGGAATACATTCATACCAACAAAACGGGTGCGATGTTTGCTGCTTCGGCGGCCTTGGGGGCGATTGCTGCCCGGGCGTCCGACCGCCAGATTCAGACGCTGCTGGAATATGGAATGAAAATTGGTCTGGGTTTTCAGATTGCTGACGACCTGCTGGATATTACAGCCACCAGCACCCAGCTGGGAAAAACCGCCGGCAAGGATGCCGCTCAGGGGAAATTGACTTATCCGGCATTGGTCGGTACAGAAAAATCACGTGAAATTTTTGAAAAGCTGACTTGTCAGGCAATCGCTGCCGTTGAGGATTTCGGCCCTCAGGCTGATATCCTGCGGCAGCTGGCAAGGGAGCTGCTGAACCGGACACAGTAAATGAATATTCTGCCGCATGCGGTTCTTTCAGGAATGTTAAGTATTTTGCCAATGGCTGTCGGCGGGTGTAAAGTTTGTTCCAACCGGACTCCGGCCGCACTTCAATTTGGTGTTGCAGCCGATGTGCAGTATGCCCAGAAACCGCCAGCAATGGGACGGCATTATGCACGCTCGCTGGATGCTCTCAAACGCTGTGTCGAGGAATTCAATCGCCGGTCGCCGGCGTTTGTGATTCAGTTAGGCGACCTGATTGACGGCGGGGAAAATGCCCAAGAAGACATGCGCGAGGCGGTTTCGGTCTATGATGCTCTGGTAATGCCGCATTATCATCTGCTGGGCAATCATGATTTTTCAGGTCTTCCGCGCAGCAGCACAATGTGTCTGCTGGGTCTGGAGCAGGCATGGTATGCCTTTGACGTACAGGGCTGGCGTTTTGTGGTGCTGGATACGCAGGATTTGGCTGTAGAGGGCGGCTGGGAGAAATCCAGCCTGCGTTATCAGCAGTCGCTGGATATGCTTATTCAGCTCCAAGCTGCCGGCGCAGCCAATGCACAGACTTACAACGGCGGTCTTGGCAGCCAACAGCTTGTCTGGCTGGATGCCCAACTGACAGATGCCGACAGGCAGGGCATGCCCGTGATTGTATTCGGACACCTGCCCCTGATGCCGTCGGACGAAAAGCATATTGCCTGGAATGCCGAACAGGTGGTATCGGTGTTTGAAAAGCATCGCTGCGTGAGGGCGTATTTCTCTGGGCATCGCCACAGCGGCGGATACACACTGCATAACGGGATTCATTATATTACTCTTGAGGCGATGGTTGATTCGGCTGATACAGACGGCGCATGGGCAATTGTAAAACTTGCGCCGCAGACTATCATTATTGAAGGCACCGGCGCTGTTGCTTCCCGAACGCTTGAACTGCCGCCGCATAAGGCAGAACGCCGCCGGCTGGATTAAGCGCAGAGTATTCCATAAAGGTCTTTGGGATAGACCGGCTCGATAATGCAGGTTTTCACACCGGCTTCGTGCAGATATTTAACCTGATGCCCCTGAAAGCGGGTCAGGATACATACCAGCAAGACCGGAGCGGTTTTTTCCAGCAGCATGACAGCACGGGTCAGCGTGATGTCTTTATCAGGCGAGGCATGAAAACAGATAATAGTATCGTTTTCGGCGGGTGCCTTGAGAAAACCCTGCACATCTGCCGTCTGAACAGTCAACCCGCTGTCGCAGGCGGTTTTCAAGAATGCATCCAAGTTGTCAAAATCCTCTTTGAGGATCATCAGTGTTTTTGCCGGAGACTGAAACGGAGCAAACAGATTTGCAACATCAATTTCCGACAGCAGCCGCTTCCATTCCTCCTTGCGGATACCGGCGGCTTTGGCAAACTGGAGGACAAACTGCTTTTCGACCTCATCGACCCGGCCGTCGGCCTTGGCCATAACAATCATCGCTTTCAGCGCAGCGGCAGCTTTGGTATGGTCATCCACAGGCCAGCAGCCGACCGGATCTTCGAGGACTGTCTGCAGCAGGATCCGCCAGTTCTTGACTGGTACTGCCAGCTCTTGGGCAGCTCGGGCTAGAAATGCTTTTTCCTGCGGCTCTATCTTTCCGTCACAGCACATCAGCCGCAGCAGATTTTTCAGGCAATTCAGGTTGTCCTGCATTATTGCCATAAGCCTTCCCGATACTTTTTATTTCGTACAAATCCCCATCATAAGCGCTCGGTCTTAGCCGTCAATAAAAATTATTGTGATTGGCATTGTACCGGATTTTTCAAAAAATTAAACGTTTGTTTTCGGCTTGCGTTTAAGAAAAGATGGGGTTAATATAAAAATCATCTTGTTCTATGGCTGTTTAATTTAGGAGACGGCATATGAAAAAGTGGCTATTTATCGCATCAGTTATCTTAACGGCTTCCTTTGTTTTGGCAGATGACCAGCCATCCCGCCCTTCGCCGGACAGTCCCCGCCCGCAGAGACAAGAAGTGCTGCGGCCGGCAGCCGCCGAACGACTCGGGGCTGTCCAGCGTCAGCAGCAGGAACGTTTAGACCGCCTGGAACAGCAGCTCAATCATCTGATCAAAAGACTGGAATCTCAGGCAGAACCGATTCCCGGGCCAAAAGCTGTTGTGCCGCCTGTCAAGGCTATTAAGCCCCAGCGCGGGCCGAGGGGACACCGGCCTTTCTGGTGTGCAATGATGGTCTGCTGTGCTGTTGTACACATCCTTTCAGCAGTCTGGGTTTTTCAGGATATTCGTACTCGCGGAGCCGGTTCAGGAGTCTGGATTGTTATTGCTCTGCTTGCCGGTCTGTTTGGCGTATTGGTCTATGCGGTTGTTCGCTTAGGCGATATACGCAAGACCTGATGGCTGCGGATTTTAACCAGCGGTTGCTGACTTCAGGAGGAAGACAGCCGCTGCGGAATGTGCTGCTCCCTGAATTGCCATTTGCAGCCGGCGGAACGATTTTTTATGCAGCATCCTCGGCCAGCAGGCGTTTTATAAATAGCAAATGGGGATAATAGCAGATTCGGTTGTGGATATATTTGCTATAATACCGCAAGAAATGGACGGGTAAATCGATGCTTGCTTTGCTCAATATAAGTGGCTTGGAACTCCTTTTTGCCTGCTGTGCGGTTTTCGGACTGATTTTGTTTGTCATCCGCCTGATTTTGATGTTTATCGGAATGGGCAGTGAAGGTTTAGACTCGGCAGATGCCGGCCATATCGATACAGGCGCAATGGAATCTCCCGGCCAAGGCGGCGATTTTCATAGCGGCCTGCACGACAGCGATCTGAGCTTTAAGACCTTGTCTTTGCAGGGGATAACTGCCTTTTTCATGATGTTTGGTTTGGTTGGCTGGGCGGTACTTCGGCAGGGCAATTATGCTGCCTGGATTCCGATTTTATGCGGTGCTGCCGCCGGTGCCGCCACTGTCTGGGTAATGAAAAAGATATTTCAATTGGCCGGTTCGCTGCAATCTAGCGGCACCATGGATCTGCAAAACGCCGTTGGACAGGAGGGGACGGTTTATCTGACTATTCGTCCCGGCAAAAGCGGCAAGGTCTAGGTAACTTTTCAGGATCGGCTTAGTGTTTTAGAGGCAATTACACAAGGCAGCGAGGACATCAAAACCGGTCAGCCGATTCGTGTGATTGGCGTTTCGGCCGGAAAATGCCCTGAGTCTGCAGAATATCCGCATCAATGTGCCCAGCACGTTTACCGTCGGTATCAGCACCGAGCCGGGGATTATGAACAATGCTGCTGAGCGTCTGCTGCGGCTGAATCCGCATCAGATTGAGGAAATGGCCAAAGAAATCATTTTTGGGCAGCTTCGTCTGACCGTCGCTTCACTGACGATTGAGCAGATTAACCAGGACCGCGAAAGTTTTCTCGAAGCCATCCGCAAAAATGTTGAGCCGGAATTGAATAAAATCGGGTTGTTTCTGATTAACGTCAACATTACCGACATCACCGACAGCTCCAATTATATTGAAAGTATTGGCAAGAAAGCCGCTGCTGAAGCCATCAATACCGCCAAGGTAGATGTGGCAGAACAGGAGAAATTCGGCGCTATCGGCAAAGCACAGGCCGTCCGTGAACAAACCATCCGTGTGGCAGAAAACTTTGCCGAGTCTGAAAAAGGCCAGAAAAAGGCCGAGGCCGACAGGGAGAAAGCAATCCGCATTGCTGAAAATATTGCTGCTGCCGATAAAGGCCAAAAGAAGGCGGAAGCCGACAAGCGCATTTATGTTCAGGGACAGGAAGCGCTGGCTGTAACCGGAGAAAACAAAGCCAAAGCAGATATTGCGGAGGCCGAAGCACAGCTTGCGATCAAGCGTGCGGAAGCACTGCAGAAAGGTGAGGTAGCCCGCCGGCAGGCAGAAGTGGAAATCCAGAAAGCGCAGTATCTTGCCGAGCAGCAGCGGCTTAACGCCGAAGTTATTGTCCGTCAGGAAATCGACAAACGCAAGGTGGAGATTGAAGCCGAGGCGCTGGCCGAACGCTACCGCCGCGAAGCCCGCGGGCAGGCCGATGCCATTCTGGCCAAATACGAGGCCGAGGCAAAGGGTATCCGGCAGGTGCTCGAAAGCAAGGCCGCCGGCTATGAGTCGCTGGTCAAGAGCTGCAATGGTGACGCCAAAGCCGCTTCGACATTGTTGATGATTGAAAAGATTGAAGATATTGTCGCCCGTCAGGTGGAGGCCATCAAGAACCTCAAGATTGACAAAATTACCGTTTGGGACAGCGGCTCAGACAAAGGTTCTTCGACGGCCAATTTTCTGTCCAGCATGATAAAATCCCTGCCGCCGCTGCAGGAAATTGCCTCCATGGCCGGTGTCGAGCTTCCCGAGTATTTGGGCAAGATGGCAGACAAGCAAAACGCTTCAGGCGATGCCAAACGGTAAGGGAGCGGGATTTCCCTATATGTATCTGCCCTGTTTGTCTTTTCAAAAAAAGCGGCATCCCTTATGTGCTTGCGCAAATGGGATGCCGCTTTGATTTTAAAACGCCCTTGGCTGTAATAAATAGCTATTGCATCGGACGGATGACCATATCGTTATCGTATTTCATTGTAAAGGTGTAATTGATGACAGTAGCGTTTTTCCCGCTGGTTTCGGGTTTCAGTGTCAGATCCCATCGCAGGATGCCCTTATCCTTCTGGGTTCGCAAATAGTCGGCGTCCTGACTCAAGGGGTGCGATACGGCCGTCAGTTCGATAAACAAGGCCGGATTTTCTGTCCATGGCAGACGATCCAACAGACGGCAAGCGGCCGGCTCATTTTTGTAATTGCTGATTTCGATGCGGTACTCCTGCTGATCTACACGGTTGCCCCAGAGAGTTTCAATCTTTTTATCCTTAAATTCACGGGCTACCTGAATCTGAGAATCCACGCCGAAGCCGGCGGTAAAAGTTTGTCCGATGGTCACCAGTTTGATATCCGCTTTGCCGACAAATTCGCCGTCTCGGAATATATCGCCGGCTCCCGGCAGAAGGATGGTGTTGCTGGTGTTGGTAATGTCGGCAATCAGATATACATAATCGGTCAGCAGAGGAGCTGCTGCGAAAGTGAACACAGCCGGACAATCGATGGCCGCGATGGTAACAAGCTGTTGGTCGGATTTGCTGGGCAAGGTCAGCTTGCCGGGCAGCTTATAGATCACACTGACTCCCTCAGCCCGCTGTAGGGCAACAGTTCTTTCTTTGATCTGCTGAAGAAGCCGCTTGTCGGCCTCGAATTCAATCATCTGATTGTAAATAGCAATCTGGTTCAATTCCGCACTGGCCTTGATGCCTCTGGCGATAGACGCCCGCCGGGACTGGGCCAATTGAGCAAAACGCTCGGTCTGGTCCCCATACGAATAGGCGGATTCCTGCTGCTGGGTCGGCTGCTGGAATGGTTCTCCCAAGAGTGGTTCAACGCGCTGGGATACAGCTGGCTGGGGTACAGCTGAAGGAGCCGGCAATCCGCGTTTATCTGCCCCAGCGCCGGTCAGGGTAATCTGCATCGGATTTAAGACCGGCGGGGCGGCAACCAGCGCCGGTGCGGCGGTGCTTAACGCCAATTCAGTGCCAATCCAGTCTTCGCCGCTGCTTTGATGGACTACGGCATTGTAATCGATGTGCACATTTTGATGAGCCGGATTGGCCTTGAGGTTATACTGCGGCGACCAGTCGGCACTGTCGACTAAGTAACTGAGCTGCACAATATCGGCAGCGCCGACCGCTGGCACATGCACATAAACAAGTGCCTGTCGAATCTGTCGTTTATATTCGGTGACCAGTTTGTCTTTTTTTTCGCGGACTGCCGCCAATTGCTTTTCCAAATCCAGCTTTTGATTTTCCAGAATGACCAGTTCCTTGTGAATTTCACTGTTTTTAGACGCCATAAACACATTTAGGTCAATAATGGTCGGAGCGTTCAGGACGCCGTGGGTCATCTCGACTTTTGAGGTGTCGGTAATGAATTTCCACTGCTCACGGTAGCGGTCGAGTCGATCGTTGGCGTTGTCCATACTGCGCACCGTGTCGCGCAGCTGACGTTCTAAAGTATAAATCTGATCTTCCAGTTCTTTAACCTCTTTACTGTTGTCTTTTTCAATCTCTTTGATGCGATAGCGGACTGACAGAACCTGAATGCCGTCGGAGGCCTGCGCATAAAGGGTTTCGGGCAGAATACGCTCGGGCAGGTTCTCAACCAGCAGCTCCAAATCCCCGCCGGGGTGGTCTAATTGAATAGTGCGGGTTACCAGCGCCTGTCCGTGATACACAATGACGCTGCTGATGCGGCTTTCGGCCAACTGCGGCTCAGCAAAAAGAGGGCTTGTCATCAGGACCATTAATACCCCTATAAAAAGTTTTGTTTTCATTTTTTTTCTCCTTAAAATAACGGTGTCTGTTTTTTGTTTTTCAGGGCCTCTGCTCTGCCCCAACCGTAAACGCGTACCCAGTTCCCGGTCCGGCAGCCGGCTTTATCCCCAGAAATAATGCCAAGCGCAGGTTAGGGTTTTTAGATTCCTTTGGAGATAATTCGACTGTCCATTCAGCTGTTCCGACGGTATTGAACCGGTACCACCACCACGGCCAGCTGCACCAGCTCCACCAGAAAGGCAGCCCTTCTTCGAAGACAAGGCCGTCATAGCCGTTGCCCAACTGTTTGATAATTCCATCTGTATCAGCGCAGTCCATATTGCCCAGCACGGAACGCCTGACCTGAAGCTTGATTGAGCGGTCGCTGAAGTTGGTTAGTTCGATAGTTCCTTTCATCTCGATTTTCGAATAGTTATTGCCATTCCAGTTGACGGCGTTAGGGATCATAATGGTTTGCTCATCGGACTTTTTGACTCCGATATTGACCGCGGTGGTCAGTTCGAGGTCGCCCTTGTTGCCGACAGCTGTGTAGGTCATCATCCCCTGAGCAAGCATCCGGCCGTCTTTGAGGATCGCCGCCGGAGCTGTAGTAAGGGGGTACTCAGAGGTGTTGTCCAGCCGGATTTTATGGACGGCATTGGGTTTGTGGAATAACCGGGCAAGCTGCAATTGCTGGTCGCTGCTGAAGTTGCGGCGCATTTCCAGAGGCGGGGCAAAAGCGATATCAACGGTGTAAATATCTTCGTAATTCAATGTCAATTCGGCAACAGGCAGCACCATCCGCTGTCCCTTGCGCAAAGTGAGGTGTTCGAGCGAAAACACATACAAATCTTCTGTTTTTCCCTCAAATTCCTGCCCTAGATCTGTCGCCCCGTCGCCGGGTGCCGGTGTTGCACGTCGTTCAGCAGCAGAAGACCGCATTTGGCTCATTATGGCATTGGAAAGGGCATAGGCCGTACTGGCATCCGGACGAAAATGACTGGACAATCGGGCAGCGGTTTCCTGAAATGAAATCGGATCTGGTGTATCTTTGAATGCAAAATTGGGCACTCCAATAACCAAATGTGCCGTTACATCGTTCAAATCAGCAAGTTCGTTTATCAGTGTTGCCTGCAGCTTCAAGACAGCATGTCCTTTCCCGTCAATTTCTACCCGATAATTGGGAATCCAACGGATGCCGCGCTGGACATAAGCCATGCCGACGGCCGCTTCAGCCGCAGGTGCTCGTCCGTTCCAGTTAAGATGCAACGTCATCGTTTCTTTTATTTCTTTCCGGCTGACGGTGTCGCTGGGATTATCCAGAAACGTAACGGATTGAATCTGACTGATGGGAATCGCCCGAATGCCATCGGCGGCTTTCAGGAGGACGATTTTTTCTCGGGATTGGGATTGCGGGGGCTGATAAGAATAAGCATTTAAGGCTGGGTCAATTTGAGACGAAGGGGGAAAGGCTTTTTCTTCCAGTATTCGCAGTACCGTTCCTTGCCAAGGTGCATTGCTGGTGATCTCCTTGATAAGGGTGTTTTTGCCAAGGTTGCCCTTGAGCAGGTCTTCCAGCGTCAAAGCTGTACATTCTGCATCCAATTCCTCTCGGCTGGAAACCACACTGGTCAGCACCGCTTTGGGCTCGGCGCTGTAAGCCCAGAAAGTACCCATCACCGGATTGGGCAGCGAATCCAGCGGGATATTGCCCTGACTGTCCGTTTTCATTTTGCCTTCATGCAAAATGTAGGCGTGTCCATCTTTGAAGATGGTAACTTCCTTGACAGGCAGTTTGCCGTAAATCTTTTTGGCCGGCTGTTCCGGGACAGCATATAATACAGCCCCGGACAATTCAATCAGTACCAAAATCCGCAGGGTCAGGACAAGACGAATGTGCTTATTCATTTTTTTTCTCCTTAAAAATCAGTTAGCGTTCTATGATTAATAATACGGCAGAATGGGAAAAGAAGGTGTAAAAGGTCTGTAAAATAGGATCCTTTTGGTTTTACAAAAAAGTTACAGTTGCATAGAGCTTTTCTTGCCTATAATGTAATAGATGATGAAAACGCATCAGCACATTCTGATTGTAGAGGATGAGCCGAAGATACGGGATGGGCTTCGGGACTTTTTGGAGTTTCACGGATTTGAAGTCACCGCAGCGGCTGACGGTCTGGAAGCGGAGCGGCTGGCAGATGATAAGCACTTTGACCTGATTTTGCTGGATCTGATGCTGCCGCATATCAGCGGCGAACAGCTTTGCCGCAAATGGCGCCAGCAGGGTCTGACAGCCCCGGTTATTATGCTGACCGCCAAAGGACAGGAGCACGAGCGCATCGCCGGACTCGATATGGGAGCCGATGATTACATTACTAAGCCCTTCTCGCTCGAAGAGCTGCTGGCACGCATCCGGGCGGTGCTTCGCCGGACCGATCCTGCCCGCTCGGTCGGGCAGACGTTTGCCTTTGGGCCTTTTACGGTGGATACGCAGGCGCTTTGTCTAATCGCCGGCGGCCGCAGGACGCCCATCAGTCCCCGGCAAGCCCAGATGCTGGTGGTGTTTGCCGCCTGTCCAAACCGCATTGTCAGCCGCCGGGAATTGTATGAAAAGGTCTGGCATGAATCACTCGACGGCATTGAAACCCGTACGATTGATATGCATATTGCCCGTCTGAGGGAACTGCTCAAAGATGCCGGGGCTCATGAGGACCTTATCCAGACTGTCCGAGGCATCGGTTATAAATATGAATGCGAACAATAAAAAGATTCTGAACGGACAAACCGGCTGTTTTGAGATATTCGAATTTGTCTCTTGCAGATAGTAAAAGGGACGGCAGCATAAGGATTGGACAAGATTTTTGATGTTGAAGCATTTCGGTATAATTTGTCTGGTTGTCGGGATGGGGCTGCTGATTCTCAGCGGCTTGGGTCTGTCGTCGCTGGGAATGTACAAAAAAGGGCTTGCCGCCGAACGCCGGCAGGAGTTCATTGCGGTTGCCGAACAGGTTCGTTACGAAATCAAGCAGCAGCTGGACGCTTTTTTACAGGCCGAACAGGGCCGGCCGTGGACAGATTACCAGTATGCTTATGTTCCGGAGTCGTTTAATCAGGCCGCTGCTCTGGTTAGAAGTCCGCTGGCAGACCTGTTTACAAACAATTTGGCTGTCGGCTATTTCCAGCTGGATTCTGCCGGTCAGATTATCACTCCCTACAGTCCGCCGGGGCAGGAGGTTCTTATGCCGCAGGCGGCAGCTTATTTTCAGAATATCCGAAATCATCTGCTCCCTTCTCTGCGGTTGGGCCTGAATCTGCAGCCCTATCGCATTGATCCGTCGGCTCCATCCGGAGCGAATGGAGCATATGGAAAACTGGCAGCCGAACGAATCGGCAGTGTAGCAATGACACCATCGCCCGACCGCAGTGAAACTGCCCCAACAAAAAAAGACATGCCGGCCGTAAAATCTCCCGTTCCAGCTGAGCAAAAAGCATCTGCTGTTAAAGAACCGGATATGAGGCGAGGTGTCTATGCCGTATCACCGCTTGAGGATATCCATCAGAAAACACAGGTTATTCGCCAGAGTCGAGCGGCCTATGAAATGAATGTGGACAACACACAGGTTCTAATGGGCCAAGCCCCTGTATTCGGCAGCGCACCTCTATTGGATGAAGCCGAGCAGCAGCCGCATTCCCAAACTCGCAGACCTGCTGCGGCCGAATCCCAGAGACAGGTGCCGCAAGAGGCAATCCCGCCTTCACTTCCGCAGTCCCAGACAGCAGGGGCATCGATGCCAGCAAATGCGTTCAGCCGGCAGCAATCTCAAGACCCGCGGCAGCGCCCGATGGATTTCCAGACAACCCTATCTGCTGCCGAGCAGATGGAGACTGTTCAGGTGCGCATAGAGCCGTTTGTGCCGATTACCGTGCCGGAACCTGCCGGCCGCAATGGGATATTTGCCGGCCAAATATTTCTGCTGCGGCATGTTCAGATTGAAGACCGCCACTGGATTCAGGGTTTTCAGCTTAATGAAGCGGAACTGCTCCGCCGGGTGTCTGACGCCGTTGCGCGGCTTCTGCGGCGGGGAATGGACTATGAAATCTCCCGTCAGGAGCGGCCTGATGCGGCTCATTCAGCCATATTGGATTTCGGTTTTGGGGAGGTGGTGCTGAACCTGCTGGAACAGCAGCCCGACTGGATTCAGATGCAGGCCCGGCGGCTGGCCGGCTGGTTTTGGGCGATTTTAGCAGTTGTATGGCTGGCTGTTGCAGCAGCGATGGCCGCCTTATGGACGAATATGCGTCAGCAGGCTCATCTGTCCCGCAAAAAAGACGATTTTATTTCTGCTGTGTCGCATGAGCTGCGGACACCGCTGACCAGCATTCGAATGTACACCGAAATGCTTGAAAATAACTGGATTAAAACAGACGATAAACGCCGCCAGTATTATACAGCAATGCGGCAGGAAAGCGAACGGCTTAGCCGGCTTATTGAAAACGTGCTGGATTTTTCGCGGATTCAGCGAAATAAAAAACAATATCATTTTGCAGTCGGTGATGTCAATGATCCAATCCGTCAGGCCGCCCAGATGATGCGCCCGTGCATCGAGCAGGCCGGCTTTGTGCTGGTTGAACAGCTGGATGAGATTGCTCCCTTTATGTTTGACCGCGACGCTGTGATGCAGATAGTTGTCAATCTGCTGGATAATGCCGTTAAATATGCCCGCACAGCGGAAGATAAGCACATCTTTCTGCGCAGCCGGCAGGTCCGGGATCGGATTTTTATAGAAGTCGAGGACCGCGGCCCCGGCGTCCCCCGCAGCCAGCAGAAAAAAATTTTCGATGCTTTCTACCGCTGTGAGGATGAATCTACCCGCCAGACTGCCGGAACCGGTCTTGGGCTGGCTTTAGTCAGACAGTATGCCCAAGCCCACTGCGGAAATGTTGAAGTAGCGGCTGTGCAGCCCTCCGGGGCGCTGTTCCGCGTGATGCTGGACGTCAGAACGGTTAAATCGTCTGGCTGAGCCGTTCAATGGCCTTGAGCAGGACTTTGCCGGGGGGTTTGATGATATGGGCTTCGCAGCCAAGGTCATAACAGTGTTTGGCCAGTTCCTGATCTTCGCTGGTAGTCAGCATAATAACCGGGATGTCTCGAAGGACGGGATCTTTTTTGATTGTCTCCAGCACCTTCATCCCATCGACTTTGGGCATCCGGATATCCAGCAGCAGGATATATCGGCCTCCTTTGCGATCTAGTTTCGAAAAGAAATCCAGCACCGCCTGCCCGTCCTCAAACCAGAGGATTTCATTGGTAATCCCGGCGCTGCGGAGGCAGTTCCGGGCCAAAACATAATGGCCGGGATCATCCTCGGCAATCACAATGCCGATGTCCTGCCGAACCGACAGCGGCCGCTGCGGTTGGGCGTCTGTTTCAACTGTCATACATCCTCCTTATCCGGCAGAGCCACGAAGAATTTGCTGCCTTGGCCGGGAACCGATTCGACCCAGACCTTCCCATTATGCATATTCAGAATCCGACGCACAATTGTCAGCCCCAGTCCTTCCCCTTCGATAATCCCCTTGGGATTGAGGCGGTGGAACAGCTCAAAAACCTTGTCCTGATGCTCCGGACAGATTCCGATGCCGTTGTCCTCGACACAGTAAACGCACTGGTTATCATGATGCCGGCCCGAGATATGGATGCGCGGCGGGCGGGCGGGATCGGCGTATTTGAGGGCATTGTCCAGCAGATTGGTAAAGACCCGGTTAATCTGCCCGGCATCGCCGACGCAGGGAGGCAAATTGTCGGCAGTGACCTTGGCGCCGGTCTGCTGGATGCGGAAGGCAGCGGTGGTGATAATGCTGCTGATCAGATTGTTCATATCGAGGCGGCTTAATTGAGGGGTATAAGTTCCCAAGCGGGCGACTTGCAGAAGCCCGTCGATAAGCGATTTCATTTTTTGGGCGCCTTGGGTGATAAAATGAAGTGCTTCGGGAATATCAGTTTCAAACAAGGATCGAACGGCGGGGTCAGCAGATTGGCCTAATTCCCGCAGACGGGCGCAGTATTGGCTGAGGAGGTTGGCAAATCCAGCGATATTGATCAGCGGAGTCTTGAGGTCATGAGAGGCGGCATAGACAATGTCCTGCAGCTCCCTGTTCTTGGCCTCCAGAGCCCGCATCAGCCGCTTCTGCTGACGCTCGGCTTTCTTCCGCTCGGTAATATCGAGTATGAATGCCACAAAGACCTGCCGCCCATCCAGCACAGACATCTGCAGATGCACTTCAACCGGATAGGTTGAACCATCTTTGCGCTGGTGATTTGTTTCGAAAACGACAATCTGCTTGAGACCGCATCGCAGCGGTTCTGTTATTTCAGCAAAGGTTTGAGCCGTCAGCTCTGGTTTCAAATCCAGCGGCGTCAGCTGCTGCAGTTCAGCAAGAGTATACCCGATGTTTCTGCGGGCGCCGGCATTGGCTTGAATAAAATGCAGCGTATCAGCCTCAAAGATATAGATTTCATTCAGGGATGATTCGAAGAGATGAAGCAGATTTTTAAGTTTTGCCTCCCCTTCTTTTAACTGCCGATTAGCCGCCCGCAGCTGCTCTTCAGCGTTCAGACGGTTTTCCTGATCGATAAAAATTTTGCTCAGCAGAATCGTTCCGATGGGATACAAAGTCAGTACCGGCAGGGTGATGGTTTTGTAAACTTCTATAGCTATGGATCTGGGAAATGTCAGCATCAGCAGAAGCATGACGATGTGAACCAGTATTCCGAACACATAGAGCCACAAGAGCTTGTTCAAATAAGCATACTTTCTCCGCAGGTAGTAAAAGACCAGTCCCACCGCTGTAGTCGAAAAAATGACCGACACCCCTGTTGCTGCTCCAACGCCTCCCTGCCAGATGCGATACAGCGCCGCCAAAACAGCCGCAATCAGCGCCGGCACCGGCCCGGCAAACATTCCAGTAACGCTGAGAATGACCGAACGGCAGTCAAAAATTGCTCCCGGCCGAAGCACAAAGCTGTTTGTCATTGTTACAATAGCTGCAAGTCCGAAGAAAAAGCCGCACAGAATCTGCCATTGAATGAGCTGCCGGGGTCTGTTGCGAATCAGCAGGCCGTAAAATAAACCCATTGCCAGCATTATCGCAAGGTTATTTGCCAAAAACCTGAAGGTCATAATTCTGTCTTCCTTCTAGCCAAAAGATGCGGTAGATTATAAGTATTCTGCTTTTCAAAAACAAGAGGATTTTGAAAGTTGGCAAATGTTCTATTGTGGAAATGCAGGTCTGAAATAGGCAATTAAATACTGCTTCGGAACAGCCGGCCAGAAACACGTAAACGGCTGTTTCCTTTTGATAAAAATATTTCAATCAGCTTGTGTGAAAAGACATTGCGCGCATTAAACAAGATGATTGAGCCGTTCAATTTCCTGCAAACAGAGATTTTTCTGCCCCGGATCGGTCAAGTGGTCTTTGGCCATATTCAGATGTTTTAGGGCCTCTGGAAAGCGGTTTAAATAGCGTCCGTAAAGAAGCCCCAGCATCAGATGAACCTGTTCAGCGTAGCCGAAATGGCTGTACTGGCTTAAATATTTTTGATAGGCATCAGCGGAAAGCTGCCACTGTCCTTCGGACATAAGCTGATTGGCCACATCCAGTTGAAGCTGACGGGGCAGGATTTGCGCATCATCAATCTTGAGCAATTCGAGGTAGAGAGCCGCTGCTTCAGGTGCTAAACGGCTGTTCATCGCATCACTGATTCGGCTGCGCAATTCAAGGATGCGTTCCCGAATCTGACTGTTTTGCTCGCCGTCAATGGGAGTACGGCTGAAAACACTTGTCCGAACGGGCTTATCAAAAGAACTGTCGCCGGAAGTGTCGCGGAATTGCCGGCGGCGATTCCATTGCCGCAGCATAGACCACAGGTCATTGTAATTGGTTTCAATCAGTCCCAGCGACAGCAGACCCAGTACCGCTGCAATTCCAAACGCATAGCCGGCCAAATGAGCGCTGTAGGCGATTCCCTGACGCGGGTCGGCGGCAAGGATGTTATCCCAGAAAATCAATTTAAGAGCAATAAAATACAGAGCACGAATCTCGACAGTGCCGATAAAGAAAAACCAGTAAACCACTGTAATTAAACTGTTGGGCAGCAGAACCAAATATGCTCCTGTAACGGCCGCTACAGCTCCGGAAGCCCCCAAAACCGAATTATAACTCAGCAGGGAATGGCCGATGCCGGAAAAGACCGCGCTGGCAAGATAGAAACACAAGTAGCCAATATTGCCCAGCTTGTCGTTGACATTGTTGCCGAAGATATATAAAAAAAACATATTGCCGACAATATGCATAACGCTGCCGTGCAAAAAAGCATATGTAACAAACTGCCAGATGTAGGGATGTTCCGGATGGAGCATAAACGGTCCAGCCCACGGGCGAAGCGCCATTAGATGTTTGCCGGTTCTGGGATCCAGCGCAAGGTAAGTGCTCAGCAGAAACACCACCGTGTTGACTGCAATCAGCAGATAATTAGCATACGGAGTTCGTTTTGGTATTACACTTGTACGCAGCGGCAGCATATGCGTTATACAGGATTAAGGTTTCGATTATTTCTATTCATTCAGCTGCCGCATTGTACAGGGTTTGAGCAGGCAGGACAAGAAAATAAAAAAGAACGGGACAGATACCCGCCTGCAGCAGGCAGCTGCCCCGTCGAGCGTCCGTGCAAGGAAAAGACAGGAGAGGAGATTGTCCTGAATAAGGTCTAATCGTATAAATTGTTCTCTCCATCCAAAACATAAAAAATAAAACGGATATCTGCAAACACCGAAAAATTTTTTTTGCCTATTCAAAAAAGGAAAGAAAACCAACGGAAAGAGAATTGCAGGCACAATAACAGTAATACCAGACATTTAATGTTGTAATATGGCTGTCTAAGGAGTCCAATTCAATAAAAAATGATGAGCTGCGCGTTACAATAGAAGTGAACAAGCGACAAAGTCAATCTTGTATTTCAGAAAAATGTTCGCACACTCTTGCAATTGGATATGTAAAAGACTATAATGCTGTTTTGGAGGCATGAGGAAAAGACAAGGGCACAGACTTTTCTCATTGCACCCGTCACCCGCATCGTTTCAAAAAGACGATGAAATCTGTGCCTGTGGAAATGGGGGGAAAGTTTGTAGTGGGAAGCGCCAATCAGGAAAAGACGCCGCAAGGGAATGCGGAGGAAAGATATGAACGCGCAGCCAAGCCGGCCGGCAGCGCCGGAGTGCGCAGTGTGCATAGACAGTGCGGCACCAATGTTGCAATGATTGGCTGTTCAGATGCTTTTACGTCCCTGTTGGATACCTTGGAGTCGATCGCGGGGCGAGAGTGCTGCGTGATGATTACAGGAGAGACCGGCACGGGCAAGGAAATGGCGGCCCGCAAAATTCACCTGCTCAGCCGCCGTGCTGACAAGCCCTTTGTTCCAGTCGATTGTACAACCCTGACAGGACAGCTTTTTGAAAGCCAGCTTTTCGGCCATGTCAAGGGAGCATTTACGGGGGCTATTCACGATACGCTGGGTTTTTTCCGGGCTGCCGATGGGGGGACTATTTTTCTGGATGAAATCAGTGAAATCCCTCTCGAACTTCAGGCCAAACTCCTTCGGGTTCTGCAGGAAGGCACAGTTACCCCTGTCGGTTCTACCCGCAGTTATCCGATTGATGTGCGGGTGCTTTGTGCAACCAACCGCCAGCTGCGGACGATGGTGGAGAAAAACGAATTTCGGGCGGATTTGTATTACCGCATCAATGTGATTAACTTGGAAATACCCCCTCTCCGGCAGCGGCCGGAAGATATTTTGCCGTTGGCCGATTATTTTCTTCAAAATTTGGCTGATTTTTACGCCGAGCCGCCCAAAAAATTGTCATCCCACGCCCAGCATCTGCTGCTCAATTATTCATGGCCGGGCAATGTCCGCCAGCTTGCCAACGCAATGGAACGGGCTTATGTGCTCAGCCGCAGCCAGATCATAGAACCCTCAGCGCTTCCTTCTGAGATTCTGATGTCGGCCTACACAGCCGGACCCGGACGAGTCCTGCCCACGCTGGATGCGGCGCAAGAGCAGCTTATTACCGAAGCCCTTCGTATAACAAACGGCAGAAAAGTCGCAGCCGCGCGAATGCTTGGCATTGACCGGCGCCGCCTCAACCGCATCATAGAAAAGCTCCATATTCAGGTTCCCAAGTCAAACGATTGACAACTCTTCTTTTTTGCTGCTTTTGTGTCATTGACATAGAGCAGCCCAATGATGGATTTTTTCTCGAGCCCCCGCAGGAGGAGTTTTTTCTTCTGCCTAAATGTCCTATAATCCCAATCCCCAACAGCCTTGCTCCATTTTAGCCTATTAGTCCATTCTGGTCGGATATGTTCTATCATTTTGTAATATAAGTACTTACAGAAATTACAATCAGTCAGAAAGGGCTAAAGCAGTACAAAATAGAAAAAATTGGTCCGGTGTATTTGTGTCCGATAAAAAATTTTAAGTTAATGCAGCAAAAGAGCTTAAGAACAGAATAGAAAAAATTTATCCGGCTGGCACGTAAGTTGAATAAATAGTCCTTATGAGTTGGACATAAAAAGCCGAAATCAGGCATGAAGAAAGCTCTTTAACAAATGAAAAGATGACAGTGCTGTGATGAGCAATTTGTGCAACGGCTCTCAGCGGTGCTGATGATGCTTCTTGCGACGAAGGAAGGTGAAGAGAACCTGGCTGGGCGGGGGAATAACCCATGATGAGATGAAAGCTCGTTTTAACGAGTGAACGATATCTTTCCTCCTCCTCCAAAGGTCGGGCAGTTAGCCAATCTCCGGTTGAATGCCCGACATGCAAATTATCCCGCCGGCAAAGGCGGGTTGACGATATCTTTCCTCCTCCTCCAAAGGTCGGGCAGTTAGCCAATCTCCGGTTGAGTGCCCGACATACAAATAATCCCGCCGATAGAGGCGGGTTGACGATATCTTTCCTCCTCCTCCAAAAGTCGGGCAGTTGGCCAATCTCCGGTTGAGTGCCCGACATACAAATAATCCCGCCGATAGAGGCGGGTTGACGATATCTTTCCTCCTCCTCCAAAAGTCGGGCAGTTGGCCAATCTCCGGTTGAGTGCCCGACGTGCAGATAACCCCGCCGGCAAAGGCGGGCTTCACATATTTTTTCAAAACGGACTTGCCGCCCGTGTTCCGGGCAGCAGGCCCGTTCTTTACAAACACAACAAAGCGGTATGGGAATAACCGGATGCTTATTTTTGCAAAAATGAATGTTTTAGCGGTAGGAATCGAACAGCAGGCCGAGGCCCTGCAAGGGCTTCCTATCCGCCTGCTGAACCTAACGCACGGCAGCGAGGCGATTCATTCGTTCCGAAACGATCCTATCGACAGCGTAATCAGCCATTGGAATTTGGTTGATATGCCCGATGGGCAATTTCTTCGCAGTCTTCGAAGAATCAGACCCGATATGCCGACTATTGCAGTCATTCAGCCCAATAATCCCCAGCAGGAAATAGAAGCCCGCATGCTGGGTGTCAGTGCGGTTGTTTGCGAAGACAGCGACAGCGGCTATTTTCGCACTGTTCTGACGAATGTCTTGGGCTTGCAGAGTGCAGAGGCGATAGAAACACTTTATGCGGTAAGAGAGGCCTGACTGGCCGCATAATATATTCAAGAAAAAATGTCTTGCCGATGGATGCCGCATAAACGGCATTTTTTTGCTTCCAGTTAAAAATGTCTGTTCCAATCCTTTTTTGCATATTATTGATTGGCTGTATTTGAAGATATAATTTACCCATATATCAATTCCTTCTAATCCGTCCAAAGTACTTCTGCAGATAGAGGCAGCCTCTGGAAATAACCCTAAAAAGAGCCTTCAGTTATTTTAGCTGCTGAACGGGCCGGTAAAATAATGCCCTCAATGCGGATTGAATCGCTCGAAGAGAAACGGAAAATCAATTTGCTTTTTTATCCGTTGGCCGGTACTTTTTAATGGATTGAGATGACAACAAGCACGGGAGATTAAAATGGGTAAAATAAAGCATTTTTCGATGCTGATATGGCTTCTTGGCGGGATTCTTATGACAGCCGGCTGTGTGGAGCGGCGACTGACGATTATCACAGAACCACAGGAGGCCGTGGTTTGGCTCAATGATGAGGAAATAGGTACAACTCCGGTTACAGTGGGATTCAACTGGTACGGTGATTACAACATCCGCATTGAGAAGCCGGGCTACGAAATCCTCAATACCCATCGCCTCTTGGAACGGCCTGCCCATGATAAATTCCCGCTGGATTTTTTTACCGAAGTACTCTGGCCGGGGCGAATTAAAGATGCCTATACTTGGACATTTGCCCTCCAGCCCTATCAGCAGGTTTCTTCTGAAGATTTGATACAAGCCGCAGGCCGCATGAAGCAGAAGACCGACGAGGAACTGGGTAAAATTGCCATTGAAATTTTGAGCGAAAAATAACCGCCGAAAAATACCACAGACGTGCAGGGCGTGATAGAAACACTCAAATGGATCGGGGGTCCGGACGGGCGGCTGGAGCTTATCGACCAGCGGCTTCTGCCGGGCCGATACGAAAAACTCTGCTGCCGAACACCCTCCCAAGTCTATGAAGCCATCTGTACATTGGCTGTGCGCGGAGCTCCGGCAATTGGGATTGCCGCGGCCTATGGGGTCTGTCTTGCCGTCGGGGCAGTAAAGGACACGGCCTCTGCACATCAGGCCGTAGAAGCAGTGGAGAAGGCCTGTGATCATCTGGCCGCAAGCCGACCGACAGCAGTCAACCTGTTTTGGGCATTGCAGCGCATGCGCAGCAAGGCGAGTCAGGTTTTGGCAGCTGCTCCTTCTGCTTCAGCCCGAATCATAAAAGATGCAATGCTTGAAGAAGCGAATGCAATTTGCATGCAGGATCGGCGTGCCTGCGAGGCCATCGGGCAAAACGGCCTGTTCATCATACCGGAAGGAGGGGCAGTTTTAACCCACTGCAACGCCGGCGCGCTGGCCACGGCAGGCATCGGCACCGCATTGGCTCCGATGTATCTTGCCCATCGGCTGGGCAGGCGATTCTGCGTCTATGTGGACGAAACACGCCCGCTGCTTCAGGGGGCACGCCTGACAGCATGGGAACTGATGCAGGCCGGCATTGAGGCAGTCTTGATTTGCGATAATATGGCCGCAACTCTGATGCAGCAGGCCAAAATCCATGCTGTTATAACCGGTGCTGACCGTATCGCAGCCAATGGCGACACCGCCAATAAGGTTGGCACGCTGGGCCTAAGCATTATAGCAAGACATTACCGCGTGCCATTTTATATTGCTGCTCCAACCAGCACCATTGACTTGACCTGCCGGACCGGTGCCGATATTCCTGTTGAGCATCGCGATGGACAGGAAGTCCGCCAAAACACGGCTCCGCAGGATATACAGGTCTATAATCCGGCTTTTGATATAACGCCGTCTGCAAACATAACCGCTATCATTACAGAACGCGGGATTCTTGACCCCATCAATCCAGAAGCAATCTTCAGGCACATTGTGCCGTAAATATTGTTCAGTGCCTGTATATCGCCGATGCCGATTAGCTGACAGCAACGACTTGCTTGACTTCGCTGACACGCTGCTTGAGGAGACGTTCCACGCCCATTTTCAAGGTCATTTGAGCCCCCGGGCAGCCCCGGCAGGCACCCTGCAGGCGAACACGGACGGTTTTATCCGCATCAATGCCAACCAATTCAATATCCCCGCCGTCATTTTGAAGCATCGGGCGAATGGAATCAATGACTTCCGCAACCTTTGCTTCAAAGGTTTTTTCGCCGCAGCCGCATGAATCGCACATATTCAATACTCCTCGAGTCTTTAATATTTCAAATGGATGCTGTTATATTATCACAAATCCGCCCCAGCACAAACAGAAAAGAAAGCATCATCACAGATTTTTTATATCAGGAATGGGTTGAACTTTTTTTCATTCCGCAGAGTGGTTGCCGGGCCGTGACCGGGGTAAATCCGCGTTTGGTCAGGCAGAACCAGAAGTTTCTGAGTGATCATCTGAATCAGCAGCGCATAATTACCCCCCGGAAAATCAGTACGTCCGACAGAGCCGGCAAATAATGTATCGCCGGAAAACAGAACGCCGTCCTCTGACGCATACAGACAAATTCCTCCCGGCGTGTGCCCCGGCGTATGCAGTATTTTAAACCGAAGACCAGCGGCCTGATAATAAACATCTTCCGAATCTAAAAGCACCTCGGCAGGTCGGGCCTGTACCATATATCCGGCCAGTATCGAGAGATTATCCGCAGGATCGGTCAGCATAGAAGCATCGTCTTTGTGAATTGCCACCTGCACGTCCGGCCAATACTGTCGAAGTGTTTCAACGCCTCCGATATGGTCGGCATGACCATGCGTAAGGATAATGGCTTCAACCTTGATAGTCTTGTTCGTTAAAAACTGCACCAGCGGCTCCGGCTCCAGTCCCGGGTCAATAACCAGACAGCTGCCTGCCGATGCATCTGGTCTGACACAATAACAGTTGGTTTGAAAATCTCCCATGACAAGGGTGTCAATGTGCATACGCTATCTCCGTTCCTGTTTTGTATTACACAGGGAAATACTATACCACAAAGAGGAGGGACTAATAAGAGATTTTATGCCTACTGTCTCTGGGTTTTTCGCGTTTGAGCCGTTCCCTGATATGCTCCTGCAGTGCCGCTGCCCGTTCAGAAAGCTGGGTAAGGAACAGCCGTTCGGATGCTTGCCAGGTTCGCGGCAGTTCGGCTTGGATTTTTTTTATATGACGGGACAATTCCGACAGTTCGTCGCGCATTTGGGAGATGGTCAGAGACCAATCTTCAAGAGCCTCTTCCAGTTTTTCCAAATAATTGGCTATTTGTTCAGCTTCCCACCATGTCATTGGGTCTGTCCTTTCCTGTTTTAGGCAAAAACCTCTCTTTTTTTACGGCAGAACAAGGGCGATGGTTCGCCGGAGATGCTTGCAAAAGGGAAATTAGCAAGAAGATGCGTTTGGTCTGTTATGCCAAAGTCCCGATGATGGGATACGCTGCATCAACAAATTTCATTGATGAGCGATATAGATTGTCCTAATTTCGGTCAGGGACATCTCAATTCTGTTTCAGCGAAATTGAAGGCTGATTTCTTGTCGGCAAAAAGTTTTGACACTTCCCCCTGCGCCCGACATAATAGCGGCTATGATGACAGACAATCATTTCATAGATGCTGCGGCCGATGGTGCTTCTTCTGAGACAAGGGTGCTGCGTCCCGAAATGCGACATCAGGATATAGTGTTTCGGGGCACTTCCCTGACGGCTGAAGAGCGAAACAAAATCCGCAAGGCCCTTCGCACACTGCACACTCTTGAGATTATGGCCGTTGCCGTTTACCGCTGTCAGATTGGCCGCCAGAATACTGAATTGAACCGGGAACTGATTGCAGCGATGTGCAACGAGATGACCCATGTGCAGGATTTTCAGGTGGGACTTTATGAATACGGATTATCCCCCAGTTTGTTTCGGTGGGCTTGGCATCTGGCAGGTTGTGTGATGGGGACTATTGCGCGATTGCTGGGAGCTGAAGCAATCCTGAACATGGGCATCTGGGTTGAATCCAAGGCCGTCAGCCACTATAGTCGTCTGCTTGAGGCAGCCCCTTGGGATGAGCCGATGCGAAACATTATTCGGAAAGATCAGGAAGATGAAAGAGGGCATATACGAATATGGCGGCGGCTGCTGACGGCTGCACAGCAGAAGCAGCCGACTGCCTTGCAGCGGCCCTGAATGGAGCATTCTAATGGAATTCAAGTCGATTCACGAAGTGCTTCAATTTGCCTTATCCAAAGAGGAAGCATCCGTGCAGTTTTACCGCGAGCTTGCCGGCCGCATGCAGAATCCGGCGTCTCGCCGGCTGGCAGAATCACTGGCTCAGCAGGAGACAAGCCATGTCCAGATGATTGCACTCGAAATGAACAAACAGGGTTTCTGCGTCAGGGCAAATGAACAGCTGGAAGATAAGGAGTTTATATGGGATGAACATCTGCAATTGGATGATGAAGCCCGCAATATGAATCCGGTCGAGATTATGGCTATGGCTATCCAAAAAGAAAGGGCGGCATTTCAGCTGTATGCCCAGCTTCTCGGCTTGGCCCATGATATTCAATTCCGCACGATGCTGATGGATCTGGCGGAAGAAGAGGTGCGGCATATCCTGCTGCTTGAGCAGCAGTATGAAATCCTGATTCATGAAAAATAAAACAGGGATTTTTGGCAAATTGCCTGCCGATGCTGAACCGGCTTAATACCGACAAAAAGACACCAAATCTCAATACTCTGCATTTATATTCTATTGTGGATATACAATTTCTATTGTACCTAAAAAGGCTGATTTTTACTAAAAGACTATTCATTTACACAGTAAATGCCTCAACAGGCCTTTCAGTATTGAAAATTACATTTTTTTAATGCTTGACAGCCCGTTTGTCCGATAGTTAATTTAGGCAAAAAGAGACGACTGGGAAGGATTATCGGTCTTTTCAAATGCAAGAGGCATAAAATGGAGAAAATAAAAAATCTTTTTACGACAGGTGAGGCGGCACAAATCTGTAATATCAGCCAGCAGACTATTATCCGCTGCTTCGATTCGGGGCGGTTAGGCGGCTTTCGGGTACCCGGTTCTCGCTTCCGCCGCATTCCCCGTGACCAGTTGATTAAGTTTATGCGGGAAAACAGCATCCCGCTGGACAATCTCAATGCGCAAAAAACCGGCAAAGTCAAGGTTTTGATAGTCGATGATGATACCGAGATTGTAGAACTGATGGTGGATGTTCTCAGCCGGGATGGACGTTTTGAGATTCGAACCGCCTCCAGCGGCTATGATGCTGGAATGCAGACCCAGCAGTTCATGCCGGATGTGATAATACTGGATTATATGCTACCGGATGTGAATGGAAACATTGTCTGCCAGACCATCAAACGCAATCCTGATTTTGAAAACATTAAGATTATTATCGTCAGCGGCGTAGTCAATCAGGATGAAATTCAGGCCCTGCTGAATGCGGGTGCGGCAGAGTTTCTCAAAAAGCCGTTCAATATTGCCGAACTGGTGGATAAGATTTTATCCGTTGTTGACCAGTCCAATCTGTCTTCGGTTTCATAATTGGTTGGGATGATATACAGCAAAGGATATCTGCATGCCCAGCAATCCGCAAGTTGTCGCTCGTCAGGTTGAACGCATTGTTCGTCAGCTCCATTCTTTGTCCACATTCCCGTCGGTTGCCGCTGATTTGCTCGGCCGTCTGAATGACAGTGCGGCTGGGCCGGAAGCTCTGGCTGAACACATTCAGGCTGATCCGGCTCTTGCGGCTATGGTGCTGTCGCTGGCTCATCAGGAAGGTGTACGTTTCAGCGGCGGTCCTTCGGTGGCTGAAGCGGCCGCTAAACTGCCGGCGGCACTGCTGCGCGAAGCGCTGATTTCGGTCAAAGTTTTTGATGTGCTTGAGGGGGGCGAAAGTCCTGATGCCCAGCGTCCGCTGCCCCGGCGCGAAATGGCGCTGCATGCGCTGGCAGCCGGCTGCTGTGCCGATGAATTAGCCCAATGCGTTCTTCCGGAGGAACAGCGGACTGCGGCCTATCTTGCAGGGCTTCTTCACGACATCGGCAAATATGCCCTTGATGAGGTGATGCCCAAAAGTTTTGCCAGAATGGTAGAGCAGGCGCGTTCAGGCAGCTGCTGTCTGATTGAAATCGAGCAGCAACATTTGGGGCTCGACCATGCGCTGATCGGCAAGCGTCTGGCAGAAAAGTGGTTTCTTCCTGATGCGATCACAGCGGCGATCTGGCTGCATCATTGCGACGCTCAGACGCTGGCTGCTGACCTTCCTTATGGACCTATTGTTCGTGTTGCCGCACTGGCCGACCGCTTAGTGCGCACCGCCGGCATCGGGCACAGCGGCAGTTACGATACGCCGCAGGATATTGCAGAGCTGGCGCAGCTTCTTTCACTGAATTCCGAGCAGATTTCCCGGATTGCTGATTCGCTGGCCGAAACGGTCAGCCGAAGAAGCCGCTCCCTCGGGCTGGGCGGCGCAGCGGGTTCCGACCGTCAGTATGTTTCGCTGATTCGCAAAACGGCAGTTCATTTGGCCGAAAGCAACCGCAAATTGGCCGAATCAACGATGGAGCATCGCCTGTTAACTGCTCAGGCAAAGCTCATTGGCGATTTTCTGGATGCTATTGACCAAAATGCCTTGCCGGCCGATATCGCCGAGGCATTCGCTGCGGCTTGGCAGACGCATTGTCAAAGCGGTTTGACCTGCGTTTATGTTGTGCCGGATGCGACGGAGCCGTTTGTAGAAGCGGCGGTGACAGATCGGCAGGGCCGGACAGATATAAAGCTGCTTCAGATGCCCGACGGCATTCCTCCAATACCCCACAGCATTCAGCATCAGTCTGCCATACAGCCCGCTGCAGACGCAGCCAAATGGATTCTTGAGCAGCTCGAATGTGACTTTGACCCTGCCCGGATGAAAATGGTTTCTCTGTCCATAGGCGACCAGATCCCTGCGGTTCTGGTGTATGAGGATTTTTCGCCGTTACGGGAAGCCGCAAGAGACAGCATGGTTCTGCTGTGCTGCCGCATCGCTGCTGCTGCGATAGCGATGGCACAGGCCGTCCGAAAAAATGGCGAGATGGCGGAGCGGTTTGTTCAGATGATGGGGACACTGCGTCAGGCGCGATCCGAACTGACCCGTCGGCAGTCGCTGGAAGGTCTGGCACAAATGGCTGCCGGAGCGGCCCATGAACTGAATACTCCGCTGGCGGTTATCTCGGGCCGGGCGCAGCTGCTGCTGACGGCCGAAGAAGATCCCGACAAAAAGCAGATGCTTCGCCAGATTCAGCAGCGCACAGAAGAGATATCGCAGATTATCTCGGATTTGATGGCTTTTGCCCAGCCGGCTGCTCCTCAGAAGCGAACTGTTCCAATCGATGAGCTGCTGCGGAAAGCTATCGATAAAACGCGTATGGAAGCCGGCCTGAGTGCACTGGAGATTACCATTAGCGGAGCGGAACAGGCGCCCCCTGTTTACGTGGATGCGCATCAGGTCATTCAGAGTCTGTCCTATATTCTAATGAATGCGCTGCAGTCCTACAAAGGTGGCAGCGGCCCCATCTGGATTGACTGCCTTGCCGGCTCTGATGAGCGCAGCGCAGTGGTGGCGATTCGTGATGCCGGCTGCGGAATGGATGCAGACACACTGGCAAAAGCAGTCCAGCCGTTCTTTTCCTATCGTCCCGCCGGACGCCGCCGCGGGATGGGGCTGGCTCATGCTCAGCGGCTGCTTCTGCTCAACGGCGGCCGCCTTTCGCTGGACAGCAAACCCGACAAGGGAACAACAGTTACGATAGTGCTGCCGAAAGTATAATCCTCTGCAGTCCGCACGCAGCCATTCGGCCCTGAACAGTCAACACCGAATCATGCGGCCTTTTTGGGCATTTGAACTTGATATTTGGGTTGTATTTTGTATTCTGATAGTCAAATTTCCCACTGGCAGGAGTCTTATATGATTATCAAAAAAATGACCGATGTTAGGCTGCAGGATGTCACGATGGATGGGGCTGAGAATGTCAAAGTCCGGGTGCTGTTTGGACCGGCCGATCAGGTACCGACCTTTGCGATGCGGCTTTTTGAATTAGGCCCCGGCGGCCATACGCCGTTTCATTCGCACCCGTTCGAGCATGAAGTTGTTGTTCTTGACGGCGATATAGCTGCCGTCGATGAATCCGGCCCTCACCCTGTGCAGATGGGCCAAGTCCTCTTGGTTATGCCCAATGAAAAACATCAGTTCATCAACCGCTCCGGCACGCATCCGGCCCGTTTTTTGTGTCTGGTTCCGGCTGCATACCAAAAATAAGGGTATGCGTTTTTGCTGCGGTTGATTGTACATAGATGTTAGTTTCTGAAATCGGCGATTGCAATGCAGGTATAAACTCTGTCTAAAAAATGGATTCCTTTTTTGTTTCAGATTTGGACGGCACACTGTTGCGTTCAGACGGTACGCTTTCGGATTACAGCCGAAAGACGCTGACCGAATTGCTGCAGGCGGGCCTGCAGTTTACCGTGGCCAGCGCCCGGGCGTGGGGGGAAATTGTGCCGGTGTTGGGGGATTTGCCGCTGACGCTGCCGGTGATAGCCGTCAATGGGGCTTTTTTGACCGATTACAAAACCGGCAGGCACTTGGTGATCAACAGTATTGCCCGGGATTTTGCAGAGTCGATTTATCACCATATTCTTGACCATCAGCTCGAGCCGTTTATTGTTACTCATAACGGCACCGAAGATTGCCTTTATTGGCAAAATTTGAAAAACGAGCAGATGCAGTGGTACCACGATATGCTTCACGTCCAAAAAGACAAGCGAATCCGGCGCATCAGCGACCTGAGGCATGCTCTGGCAGAACAGGTCATTGCGTTTGCCGTGATGGGGCCGCCCGATCAGGTAAAGGCCCTGGCGGAATATCTGGATGCGCAATATCCGGCACTGCTGGAAAATTTTCTGTTTGAGAATTTCTATACGCCCGGTCATTGGTGGCTGACCATTCACGACCAGAAGGCCTGCAAGTCGAAGGCCGTCAGCATGCTGGCCCGGATGACCGGACATACCCTCGACAGCATTACTGTCTTCGGCGACCACATCAACGACATAAAAATGTTCCAGACAGCCGGCAGGGCTGTTGCGGTTGCCAACGCCGAAGACCAGCTCAAGCGATGCGCGGATTTGGTTATCGGCAGCAATGATGAAGATGCTGTGGTCCGCTATCTGGCCGACTGCATGCGATTGACGTGAATTTTAGCGTCTTTGAGCTGCCGGCGCGGAATGGGCTGGGGGTATTCCGCCGGATAGCCGACAGCAATAATACAGAGAACACAAAGGGCTTCGGGAATGCCCAGAACATTGCGGATGTATGTTTCGCTGGACATCCGGCTGTTGTAAAAGCGCTGCCGTATTTGAATCCAGCAGCTGCCCAATCCGAGGGATTGGGCTGTCAACTGCGCCAGAATAGAGGCAATGGCGCAATCTTCAATCCAGACGTCGCTGACGGCTGGATCCGCACAGACCACAATGCCCACAGCGGCATCTTTCAAAAACTCCGCCCCGTGGGGCTTGCTTCGGCTCAGCTGCTCGAGGAGCTGCTTGTCATCGACAAAGATAAACTCCCACGGGTCAAAGTTTCGGGAGGAGGGACTTCGTAAAACGGCTTCTTTAAGAAGGGCAATCTTGTCCGGCTCTATCGGCCGATTGTCAAATGCCCGCACGCTTCGTCTTTTCCGCAGATATTCAATCATATCCATCTAAACGCCTATGCCTCCATGAAACGGATTCTATTGCAAGCCGCCAATTACCGACGGCTTATTTTAAACAAAATCCCGGCAGCGGTCAAATGCTGTCTGCGGCCTGCCTGTGCGGCTGGGAGAAAAATGCTTGCCAGTGCAATGCCGCCTTTGTAAAATCCGGGCAGTCTGCGGTTGGAAAAGGGCAGCGGAAAGGAATGGGTATGCTGGCAAAATTGTTCTCGGTGACGCTGGAAGGCATTGATGGGATTCTCTGTGAGGTGGAGGTGGATGTATCCCCGGCGGCCATGTCTAAGCCGACGGTGGTAGGTCTGCCTGATGCGGCGGTAAAGGAAAGCATTGAGCGGGTCCGCAGTGCGATTGTCAATTCGGGCTTCAAATATCCTGACCTGCCGTATCTGGTCAATCTGGCTCCGGCTGATGTCCGCAAAGAAGGCCCTGCATTTGATTTGCCCATAGCACTGGGTGTACTGGCCTGCACAGGGGGATTGTCCAGTGAGCGTCTGCACGATTTTGTGGTTGTAGGGGAGCTGGCTTTGGACGGCCGCATTCGTCCTGTAAACGGGATGCTCAGCATGGCGATGACAGCTGCTGCCGGCGGCTATAAAGGGATTCTTGTGCCGATCGAGAATGCTGCCGAAGCGGCTGTGGTGCAGGATATAGAAGTCTATGCGGTCGGTTCCTTGGCACAGGCTGTCGGTTTTTTGTCCGATTTGCTGCCGCTGGAGCCGACAGTCATTGATATTGAATCCTTGTTTCATCAGGCCTCGGCCTATGAGGTTGACTTTTCGGATGTCAAAGGTCAGGAAAGCGTCAAGCGGGCGCTGACGATCGCAGCGGCGGGGGGCCATAATGTAATGATGATTGGGCCGCCCGGTGCCGGAAAGACGATGCTGGCTCAGCGGATGGCCACCATCCTGCCCGATATGACGCTGGCCGAATCGCTGGAAACCACGCGCGTCTATTCCTCAGTAGGCCTTCTGCCCAAAGGCAAAGCTCTCATTGCAACCCGGCCGGTTCGGGCCCCGCATCATACGGCGTCCGGGCCGGCGCTGGTCGGCGGCGGCGCGCATCCCCGACCGGGCGAGTTAAGCTTGGCTCACCATGGCATCTTGTTTCTGGATGAGTTTGCCGAGTTTCCCCGCACCGTGCTGGAAATGATTCGCCAGCCGCTGGAAGACGGTACAGTTACCATTTCCCGTGCCAAAGGTACGCTTCACTTTCCGGCCCGGTTTGTCATGCTGGCAGCGATGAATCCCTGCCCGTGCGGCTATTTTGGAACCAATGCCAAACGCTGCCGCTGCACGCCCAATCAGGTGGAACGCTATCTGGCCAAAGTGTCCGGGCCGCTGCTGGACCGGATGGATATTCATATCGAAGTGCCGCCGGTGGAGTTTCACAAGCTTCGCAGCACGGCAGCCGGCTCAAGCTCTAAGGAGCTGCGCCGGCAGGTGCAGGAAGCCCGGCAGAGACAATTGGCACGCTTTGGAAAAAGCACCCAGACCAACGCCACAATGACCCACAAACAGGTTGAGACTTTCTGCAGTCTGGACCCGCAGGCCGAAATGATGCTCAAGCAGGCCATTACCGAGTTTCACTTGTCCGCCCGTGCTCATGATAAAATCTGCAAGGTTGCTCGGACCATTGCCGACCTTGAACAGCAGGAGCAAATCCAGCCGCATCATCTGGCAGAAGCGGTCAGCTACCGCAAACTCGACCGGAAACTTTGACAGCAGAAGACGGGGACACATACCATCTGCCCGACGACAGAACGTATCTGCCCCCCCTTTTTCGAAAGGAACCAGTATATGAAGAAACGCATTCTCAAAAGGATGGCGGTATTGTATTGCGTTTCGGCAATGGCCGTGGCTGCCAGCGCAATGCGTGTTGAACAATGGGGGATTTTTGAGCTGACCTTGACAGGTCCGTCGGAGGGCAATCCGTTTACAGAAGTTCAGCTCAGCGCCGTCTTCAGGCAGGGAGACCGCACATTTGAGCCGGAGGGATTCTATGACGGTGGCGGCGTGTACAAGGTGCGGTTCATGCCGGATCGGCAGGGGATTTGGACCTATACGACTAAAAGCAGCTGTACGGTACTGGATGGTAAAACCGGTACCATAGAGGCAGCCCCGCCGGCAGCGAATAATCACGGGCCGGTGCGCGTCGCCAATACCTTTCATTTCGCGTATGCCGACGGTACGCCCTACCGGCCGTTCGGTACGACCTGTTATGCCTGGACCCATCAAACCGAGGCGCTGGAAGAACAAACACTCCAGACACTGGCCGCAGCGCCGTTTAACAAACTTCGCATGTGCGTGTTTCCCAAACGCTACGAGTGGAATCAGAACGAGCCGCGGTATTATCCCTTTGAGGGGACTCCTCCTGACCGGTGGGATTTTTCACGGTTTAATCCGGAATTCTTCAGGCATTTGGAACAGCGCATCGGCCAGCTGCGCGATCTGGGGATTGAGGCGGATGTTATCTTGTTTCACCCCTACGACAAGGGGCATTGGGGATTTGACCGCATGCCGGCGGAAGCAGATGACCGCTATTTGCGGTATGTGGTGGCACGCTTAGCGGCCTACCGGAATATCTGGTGGTCGATGGCCAACGAATACGATTTTATGACGGAAAAACGCCCCTCCGACTGGGACCGGTTTTTTCAAATCGTCCAGTCCAAAGATCCCTATCAGCACCTGCGTTCGATTCATAACGGCACACTTCTGTACAGCCATTGCAAGCCGTGGGTGACACACGTCAGCATCCAAAACGGCGCAGCGGTTGCGGATTTCGGCAGGGCCGAACTGTACCGCGATGTGTACAACAAGCCCATTGTTTTTGACGAGGTCAAATATGAAGGCAACATTCCCAATCGCTGGGGCCGGTTGACGGCAGAGGAAATGGTGCTGCGGTTCTGGATGGGTCTAATTGCAGGCACCTATGTAGGGCACGGCGAGACCATCCTTGACCCCAACGATGTCCTGTGGTGGTCCAAAGGCGGTGTTCTGAAAGGGCAAAGTCCGCCGCGGCTGGCTTTTCTGCGGACGATTGTCCAAGACGGTCCGGCCGATGGCTTTGAGCCGATTGACAAGTGGCAGGATTACCCCTTTGCAGGCAAACGCGGGGAATACTATCTGGGGTATTTTGGACGCCAGAGGCCGACTGTCTGGCCGTTTGAACTTCACAAGGCCGGTCTGGCGGAGGGCATGCGGTTTCGGGTTGAGGTGATTGACACATGGAATATGACCATTACTCCGGTTGATGGGGTTTTTACGGTTTGCAAAAAGGACAACTATTATTTCGCTGACACGCAAGCCCGCTCGGTTGCGCTGCCCGGCAGACCGTATATGGCCGTCCGGATCAGGCGGGTTCGGGACTGACTGGAAGATGTATTGTGCAGCACAGAACAATTAAAACAACAGGTCAAAGAATAAGCCCAAGCAGGGTCGATAGTTTTATGATTTTGCTTTGATTTTGCCGCGGCAGTTTGATAAGATACTGCCTGTTGACGGATTAAATTGCCGGGGAAATATATAACTGCCGGTGACAAAAGGGATTAAAAATATCTGCTAAAACAGATTGTGGCAGAATTGCAGCCGGAGAGGTGTCGGAGCGGCTTATCGAGCAGCCTTGGAAAGGCTGTGCAGGGTTTACCCTGCCGCGGGTTCGAATCCCGCCCTCTCCGCTTTTTCACTTTTTGTGAAATCGCAAGGAATTGTCTCGGCGCAAAGTGCCTCGGCATGGTATTTTTCCGCAATTTTGAAGGCTTTTTTGAAATCCAAAACCAAAGTGCGGTCGGCAATGCGGAAGTTCGAACATTTTTTGAGCATAATTCCGAATGATTGTGCGCTTCGCGCGCAAAACTGAAACGCTCGGGCGGGCAAAAAGGAAGGGGGTTGGGGGGAAGGAATTTTTGCCCGCCCTCGCTTTCTGTCGCTACCGAATTTCGTATTTTGCTTTGCAAAATGCGCCACCAGAGTTGATGTTTCCCTTGCCCCAACCCTCCCGTGCGCGGGCAACAACAAGGAACTCCCTTGATAATTTTGCTTTACTTTTTCCAAATAATTAGTTATCATTATAATAGAAAAAGAAGAATGTTTAGAATATAATCTATATACTATAATGTTAAACAATAACTATGCAAATGTCAAATAAAATTTCAGAAAATCTAAAGAAACTAAGGGCTCAAAAAAGTTATTCTCTTGAAAAAGTGGCTCGTCTCGCTGACCTCTCTTTAAATACTGTGGTAAAAATTGAAAATGGGATAAATAAAAACCCTACCATTGAAACCATAACCAAACTTGCGAAAGCGTTAGATGTAGAGATTGACGATTTGATTAAATAATTATGCAAAATTTTAAACCAATTACCCAAAAATTATTCCCTAATGATTATCAGTTAATCGATGGAACTGACGAAATCTTCGAGTTAAATTTTGCTCTTTGGGAATACGAAAATCTTAATAAAGAAAATTTAATCAAGCGCAGTGCTTATTTTAAATCCATAGAAGGCAAGCCAACTATTCACTATCAAACCTGTAATCTTCAAAATTTAGAAGAAATACATCGCAATAGTTCATTACGCACCAAAGCATTTTTTCTAAATGGCAAATATTCTACAGGATATGCTACACATAGTTTATTCCCCTATAGAGGGAAATTTCATCCGCAGATGATTAGGGCATTACTAAATATGATGGATGTTAAGCCCGGCGACCTTATTCTTGACCCAATGTCTGGTAGTGCGACTTTATCAGTAGAAGCAAATTTACTCGGTATTAATTCGCTTGCTGTGGATGTGAGTCCATTCTGTTGTTTAATGGGACGAGTAAAAACTTTTGCATTGAATCTTAATAGTAAAAAACTTAATCAGATAACCAAAGAGCAAGAGAAAATTTTTGAAAAATTGAATAAACCAAAAGTGCCTGACTATTTTGTAAAAAATAGCAATGACGAAAGCAAGCCGTATTACGAAATCGCCTTGTTAGCTTATCTTGACGCTATGGGGTTTGCTCGTAGAAGTTCTAAATCTCTAAATACTCTTTTTCCGGTTGTACTTAACAGATATATGGCTACTATTAAAAATTTTCAGACCGCAAGAGAAAAATTAGACATAAAAATAGGAAAGAGTAAAATTATTGAGGATAGCGCATTAAATTTGCCATTAGAAGATGATGAGATTGATGGCGTTATTACCTCTCCACCCTATTCTTTCGCAATTGATTATGTATATAATGATAAGCCACAATTGGAATATCTTGGGTACAAACCAGCTAAATTAAAAGAAGATATGATTGGGTTGCAAGGCAGAGGAATTAGCGAAAAATTAGAACTTTATTTTAGTATGTTGGATAAAGTATTTGAGGAGTTAGCAAGGGTTACCAAAAAAGGAAGTAAAACCATCTTTATTGTTGGAACTAACGATATTCAGACAAAAGGAGTGAGACTGGAAACAAAAATTAAAGAATTAGCAGAAGGACAAAAGTTTAAATTTCTTTTTGAAATTTTAAAGCCAATTAAAGGGCTTCAAAACACGATGAAAGAAGAATACATTTTAATTTTCGAAAACAACAAATAATATGACTAAAATTCCAAAACCAACAACTGAATCAAAATTTAAACTGGTTATAAATAAAAATACTTTTTATCTTTATGACCGGGATTTTGAGGAAAAATATGAAGGCTATATTTCCTCAATTAGAGAATTGCTTTTAATTTTACGAAATAAAGTCTCAATAGAAGGGCTTAAAAAAGATTTTTTTGTGGAGTTAATTCGTGATAAGGAAAACGGTTTGCGAGCATTATTAGCCCTTACTGGTATCTCGAACGAATATTTAAAACGGCTGATAACCTTGATCAGGGTTATTGATGATGAAGAATTAAATAAACTTACCCTAAAAAGTAAATGGCAAACGGAGACAGAAGAAATTAGCGAAAGCGGAGTTAGTGAGTGGAGCGACTCAAAAATTGCCGGCCTTATTAAGGACAATGAGAATTTTGCAAAGGGTATTGTAAATATTTTCTTTGAAGGCTCAAGTGTGCCAGTGCTTACTCAAGCACTACCCTTATTTGAGCTGAAAAAGTTAAGCGTTGAGAAATTAGAATTTAAAATAGAGTCTTTGGTTGATACTTTAATTCGTTACAAAGAAAAGGGATCGTATGCTGGGAAAAAAGAAAATAATCCAGAAGTGCTTATTGAAAAAGTTTTAGATGAACTTGAAATTCCTTATGTTTCCGGAGATTTGAAAAAATTAGTTGGTGTACTTGATGAAGAAAAGAGAACAATGGATTTTATTATTCCCAACCAAGAAAATCCGTTGCTTATTATTGAATCTTCTTATGTTGTAACCACTTCTTCAGGGCAGGGCGATAAAGCAAAAACAGAAATCAATGTTGCACGACTTATCAAAAAATACTATCCCAAGGCATTATTTATCGGCTTTGTAGATGGTATTGGCTGGTATGTGAGGAAAAATGACCTAAAAAGAATGGTCGGAGCATACGACGATGTTTTTACTTTTCACAAAGAAGAATTAAATCGTTTTAAAGATTTGCTATCAGCTATTTTCGGTAAATAATTATGACAAAAGATATTGAAAAATTTGAGAATAAAATAATTTTAGGTGATTGTTTAGAAATTATGAAGGATATCCCCGATGATTCAGTGGATATGACTTTTGCTGACCCACCCTTTAACCTAAAGAAAAAATATAATCATTACGAGGACAGTAAAGAAAAAGAGGAATATCTGCAATGGTGCAATAAGTGGATTAGCGAAATGGTAAGAATAACAAAACCAAGTGGATCAATTTTTGTCCATAATATCCCTCGCTGGCTTTCTCATTTTGCAGAACATCTAAACAGGATTGCTTTTTTTAGACATTGGATTTCTTGGGATTCCGGCGGTGCGCCAATGGGAAAAACATTACTTCCAAACCATTACGGAATTTTGTATTACACAAAATCAAAATCATATAAAAACTTTAAATTTTACGATATCAGATATCCGCACCCACGGTGTCGGATTTGCAAGGAATTTTTGAAAGATTATGGAGGCAAAAAAGACCAAGCACATGACTTTGGTCCGCTTCTTTCTGATGTTTGGTCTGATATACACCGAATACGCCACAAGAAACGGAGAGACGAACACCCCTGTCAATTGCCCGTACCACTTTTGGAAAGATTGATTTTGATGAGCACTGATGAAGGTGATATTGTATTTGACCCTTTCGTTGGAACGGGGACAACAGCCGTCGCGGCTAAACGTTTAGGACGGAAATATATCGGGATAGACATTGACCCGCAGTATATAAAAATTGCTGAGAAAAATCTCAAACAAGAAAAAGAAACAAAGATAAATGGGTATTATGTTTCCATCTACCTTGGCGAGATTAGAACAATGAGAGACAAAGATTTTAAAGAGATTTGGAAAAACAGAGATGAAGACGTAAAATTTTTGGAAAATAAAATGTACAGACTGAACAAAAAAATTTATTAAATATACGCAAAAGCTATGGCTATACCAGAATCACAATTAGAAACATGGGCAAAACAAGGTGCAATTACTACCGCTAAATCAACCGCTGATTCTGTTAAAAATGCTTTAAATTCTTATAATAATTGGCCGAATGGAATTGATTTTGAGGTTTATTTGCAGGGTTCATATAAAAACGATACTAACATTCGTGGCGACAGCGATGTTGATATTGTCGCCCAACTAAACTCAACTTTTTATAGTAATCTTTCCGTCTTGTCGATAGTCGTTGATTACTCTCTCTGTAGAGCTTCTATCTTGCCCTGTTTTTGCCATTATATCTATCTTGCCGGGAGCCGAAGGGTGGGCTTATCTCCGCGGGGCTAAAGAGACAATTAAAAAGAGACAATTAAAGCGTATAAAGGACGAATCCGCCGCAGGGTTTCAATTCAATCGTAAATTGTTTTGCTGCTGTATCGATTTTCTCCATTATAAGCGTATCATCTGAGGGGCTGTCGGTAATCAATACTGCCGCTTGACCGGCCGGCAGAAACGACAGGTCAAAGGCCATCTGTTTAGTCGTTTTCTCCCCGTTGATGCCGGCTGCAAACCATGCTGTTTGCTTCCGCCGTGCCAGTATGACATCTCTGCCGGGATAACCCGCAACAAACCGGGTTTCATCCCATGCCGTTGGCACGGCTTTCAGGTAGTCGACAGCAAACTCCGGCAGGCCGGCCGCCTCAAAGGGCGCCAGTCCGAAATGCTGGATGCCGGATTCAAAAATGACCGGCAGCGCCAGCTCGAATGCCGGACTGGTAACCCGGCGGACGGAGCGGATGCTGCGGCTCATCACCACCGGCGTGAAATCCATTGGCGCTACGACATTGCGCGTAAAGGGCAGCACGCAGCAGTGCTGGGGCTGCAGGTCGGTATTTCGCTGGTCAAAAGTGCAGTATTCCATCCCCATTACCGCTTCGGTGGTAATCATATTGGGCCATGTCCGCTGCCAGCCGCGGGGCAGGGTTGCGCCGTGGAAATTGCACAGGATTCCAAAATCGGCCGCATCCTTGAGGATATCCATATACAGCTGCATGGTTGCTTGTTTATCGCCGCCGAAGAAATCCACTTTGATGCCGGCAATGCCCATTTCTTTGAGCCGCCTGAGTTCTTGGCGCCGGACAGCGGGCAGATGCATCCGATCTTTGGGCGTCATCGGGGCGGTATTCCACTGGCCGTTGGAGTTGTACCACAAGATCAGTTTAACTCCTTTGGCATCGGCTTCTTGGGCCAGCTGGGCGATTTTTTCATAGCCGATTTTGCGGTCCCAGTCGCAGTCTACCAGCATATATTCCCAGCCGAGCCGAGCGGCCATATCCAGATACTCCTTCAGCTTGCCAAGCTCGGTGCCGCCGCTGTCGTACCGCAGCCAGCTCCACGAAGCCCGCCCGGGCCTGATGAACGCCGAATCGCTGATTTTGGAAGGGGCGGCCAAGTCGGTTGCCAGCGTGGATTCCACAATCGTCCTGAGATCTTTGCCGACAATCACGATTCGCCACGGGCTTGTGAAAGGCAGCTGAATCTGCGGCTCAACCGGATCCTGAGGCCCACGATGTTCGGCCGCCTGCGGAAAGGCAATGCGATAGATCCCGCCGGCGGATTCTTTTGCCAGACGGCAGGCACAATAAGTCTGGTCCACATTGGTTTCACTGACCAGCACCCAGCCGGCCTGTCCCACACAAAACAGCGCCGGAAATGCCCAGCCCGCATCATACGGCGCCGGCTTTCCGACCGGCTGGGCAATTTCATAGTGCGCTTCGTAAGACGGATACGTCTTCTCCCAGCCGGTTTTGGCATCGTGCATCGGATGCAGCCAACTGATGGTTCCCTCCGGAAAAGCAAAGCCGGTTGCTTCGTGCAATACAGAGGTCTGCTGCCGGTCAACAGTTTGCGGCAGCCGGTAGCAGAACCCCACGCCGTCATTGGAGACCGAGAAGATGATTTCTATGGGCTGGCGGTGCTGGTTTTCCAGCGTGATTGTCCGCTGATTGGCCTGATACAGGCAGCGGCTGCGTTTGCCGTGCGGCAGCGTGTAAGCCTGTTCAGCCGGCACGCTATCGGAGACCCCCGCTATCTGCATCTGGCGGGTGAAATCTCCGCTGCTGCAGAGCAGACCCAGCGGGGAATCGGCCAAAAGTAGCTGCTCTGCCAGACGGATGCTGTACACCGGCCGTCCATCCTGCAGCTTAAATTGGGCTGTCAGCTTGCCGTCGGGGCTGGAAATTTCAATCGGCCGGCTGATCTGCTGCGGAGAGTCGGCGGCGGCGACCAATTCGGCCTGACCGCCGGCTAAACCTTCTGATGCCGCCGTAATGCGAATCGGACCGGATACTCCTCTGACCGTGCGCAGAATCAACATTGCTTTGCCGTAAAAGAGCTTGCGGTAATCGGCCTGAAACGGCTCCAGAGACATCGGATTCCCGTTGCCGACGCCGGCAATTTGGGCGGGGCCTTCAATTTTGAAATGAACCATATTGTCTGCCAAAGGACACACGGTACCGTCTTGATCAACTGCCTCGACTAAAACATAAGATAAATCCATCCCGTCGGCGATAAGCCGGGTCCGGTCGGGTGTCAGGCGAATGTGAGCCGGCTGTCCGGCCGTCCGCATCACAGCTTGGCCGATTTCTTGTCCGTTTTTGTAAGCCACGGCTTTCAGCTCACCCGGTTCGTACAGGACCTCATTCCACCGCAGCCGATACCGGTAGGTCGGGGCATAATAATCCGACTCAACCGGACGCTCATAGACTCCCAGCCGGCGAAGGGATGCCCATGTCTGGCTGCTGAGAGCAGTAAATACAATGCGGACATAACGGGCTTTTACATCGGCTTGGTGAAAGGCCTCGCGCGGGCCGCCCCATTGGGGCTGATTGCTGGTCTGCTGATGAACAATCGTCTGCCAGCTGCTGCCGTCGGACGAAACACGGATTTCATAGCCGTAATTTTTGGCTTCCTTTTCAAATTCAAGACTAATGTACCGAATCGTCTGGATGCCCTGAAGATCCGCCTGCAGCCATTGATTGCTGCTTCCATCGGCGGCACACCAGCGTGTTTGGCTGCTGCCGTCGAGGGCCATTGCAGCAGCGTATTGGTCTGACTGAACAGACGAAGCCGAGGCCGGCTTGCCTTCGGCCAAATTGACGGGTTTGTCCGGCATCTGCCCTTTGATGCGGCGTCCCAGCGATTTTCCGTTTAAAAACAGCTCCGCGGAGTCTCCGTTGGTGTAAACAAATACCGGAACTACTTGTCCGATGCGATCGGGCCAGTTCCAATGCGGCAGAATGTGGACGGTCGCTGCTTCCGGCCGCCAATAGCTGCGGTACAGGTAATAGCGGTCTTTGGGAATGCCGCACAAGTCCACAATTCCGAAGTAGGAGCTTCGCGCCTCTGCATCAAAGGGGGTGGGTTCTCCCAGATAGTCGAATCCTGTCCAGACCATTTCGCCTGCGACAAAACTGTCTTGTTCCATTAGGGCAAATTCCGCATCGGCGATGTCCGACCATGGAGCGGCATTGAGGTCATAGGAGTCCACCTGCAGCTTATCGGAATAGTCGGTCTTGGTAGTCGGCAGCGGCAATTCATAAAAACCGCGCGTGCTCAGGGCTGATGCCGATTCACTGTAGATAATCGGCTTGTCCGGATACCGTTCTCTGAAAATGGAATACCGCCGGGCATAGTTCCACCCGACTACATCCAGAGCATCCAAAATCGGCTGATTGGCCGTTTGCGGAATATGGTCTGCCATGCCGACAGGGCGGGTGGCATCGTATTTAAGAACAAACTGGCGCATCATGCTGACCCGCGGGCCGTCTTTCCCTTCCCGGCTGGCGGAGGCATTGTTGATTTCGTTGCCGATAGACCAGACAACCACACAAGGATGATTGCGGTCCCGCATTACGAAATTGCGAATCTGCTTTTCCCCGTATTCCTGCAGCGGGGGCTGTCCATTGACTCGGCCGGCTTTGTCATCCCATTTGTCAAAGCATTCATCCCACACGACCAATCCCATCCGGTCGCACAAATCCAGCAGTTCCGGCGCCGGCGGATTATGGCTGGTGCGAACGGCATTGACGCCGATTTCTTTCATGATTTCCAGCTGCCGCTCCATCGCCCGCGGATAAAACGCTGCCCCCAGCGGGCCCTGATCATGATGCAGATTGACGCCTTTTATCTGCACGCGCCGGCCGTTGAGATGAAAACCGTCATTGGCCGTAAATGCAAAGGTGCGGATGCCGAAGCGGATGTTCTCGCTGTCGGTTATTGCGCCGCCTGACCGGACCATGACGGCTGCCGTATAGAGATTGGCGGCGGTGATATCCCAGCGGCGCGGGTTGTCCACCCGAAGAACCTGCTCAAGACTTTTCGTTTCGCCGGAAGCCAGCGCTGCTGTTTGCCGTGTCTGGGCGGCTGTTTTTCCATCCGGGTCTATTATAAGATAAGAAATTTCAATAGACGCATTGTTGTCCGTATGGTTCTCAACGGCTGTCTGGACTTTTACAGCGGCGGCCTGATCGGTTACTTCCGGCGTGGTAATGAAGGTTGCCCAGTGCGTCAGATGAATCGGCTCGCAAAGCGTCATTGTTACCTTGCGGTAAATGCCAGCGCCGGGGTACCATCGCGTACCTTGGCTGCGGGTATCGACTTCGACAGCGATGAGATTGGGCTGACCGAACCTGATATACGGCGTGGCATCTACCCGGAAGGACATATATCCGTAGTCCCATTGGCCTGCCAGATGGCCGTTGATGTACACTTTGGGGAAAGCCATCACGCCGTCAAAGTCCAGATAGACTCGCTTGCCGCTGTCGCCGGCGTCGAGGGTGAATTGTTTGCGGTACCAGCCGACGCCTTTCCACGGCAGTTTGGCGGCATATCCGTGCTCTTGCGGATTAAACGGACCTGCAATCGCCCAATCATGAGGAATGGTTACCGCCTGCCAGCCGCCGTCATCAAATGTCAGCTGTTTGGCATCATCCTCCTGCGGGCCTCTTGCAAAGCGCCATTGGTCATTAAAATCAATTAGCCGGCGGTCGGCCGAAAGCACAGGGACGATAACAGCAATAGATGACAGAATCATAAAGATTGGAAGGATTGAATTTTTCATAACGATTGTCCTGTAAAATAGTGTTTTCAGAGGCACTCCAAACAGCCGACCTTGAACCCATTGGGCGAACAGTTTCTTCTGAATCATCAGAGGCCATTCTATCGGTCAGAGGCGATAAATCAAGTCGTATTTTATGGCTATTTCAGGACGGCGCTGTGCTTGTTGATAAAAAAACATAAAAGGAACCGTTTTCTTGCACGAGTCAGCTACAAAAAAACGCGGCTGACAGTTCCATCTGAAGGATACTGCCGGCTGCAGGTGCGGCACTATGCCGAAAATCGGCTGATATGCTTTCTTTACTCAATAGACTGCTGTCGGCCTGCTTGGATGGATATTTGGTCCCCTCACGCGGGTTCGTCCAGCCGGCAGCCTGTGCAATAAGGACCGCATGGATCGGGCGAGCCATCGGTGCTCAGCCATAATCGGAAGCTGTCATCCCGCACCTGAACAAAAGGGAGCATTGTAGGAAAAGATAGCCATAATCGAAAGATTTTAGCATTTTTAACAATTTTCCTATAGAGCATTATGCAATACAGATATTTTAGGTATACGACTCTATATTGTCGTCTTATGTGAGAAACTTGAGAAAATAATACTGAAAATAATGCCTTTGCTGGCGAGTGTTATCAAGACGACAAATAACAGACCTGAGAAGTCATGAATGTGGCCGAAATTATTACAAAAAAAACCTACTTTTTATTCTAATTCCCTCTATTTGCTTGATTACCAAAAAAGAAGAATATGTGTTGGCAGGGTGTAGAAACGCCCGAAAAAGGTGTATGAGGAGACAATCTTAGTGGACGCCGGCTACAATGAATCTGAACGCTATAAGGAGTTTCTGCGGTTGCTGATGGCAAATCAGCATCGCATATTCGGATTTATTTTTGCCCTTGTCCCTGATATGGAGGCGGCTGAAGACCTGCAGCAGGAGACGATGCTTGTGATGTGGGAAAAATACCGGGAGTTTAAGCCCGGAACGAATTTTGCGGCGTGGGGCATCCAGATAGCCCGCAACAAAGTGTATCAGTATTATCATGAAAAAAACCGGCGCAAGGTGGTTTCTTTCAGCGATGAAGCGCTGGATAACCTGATAGGGAATATGGATGTCTTTGACCAGACCCCGGAGCGCATCAAAGCGCTGCAGAAATGCTTGTCCGAAATCAGCGAATCGGACCGCAAGCTGCTGCAGATGCGGTATGTGAACAATCAAACATTTAAGCAGATTGCTCAGGAGATACAAAAACCGCTTCCCGGACTCTACAAGCATATGGCCAAAGTTCACTATCTCCTCCAGCGGTGTGTTCAGAGAACCTTGGTGGCATGGAATGTGATATGACCGAACTTGAAAAAATCCGCGTTCATGAATTGGTAATCCGGATGTCGGATAAAGACATTTCGCCGGAAGAGTTTTCAGAGCTGGACAGTCTGATTGCTTCATCCCCGGAAGCGGCACGGTACTATAATGCATGTATGATTGCCTCGATCGGGCTGCATCAATCCGGTAAAATTATTCAGTCGGCTCAGGAAAGCATAGAGCCGATTCTCGAAGAATCCCTGTGGCGTCATCTGGCCGAATCGGAACGTACAGCCGCGGCAGTGCAGATTGAAAAGCAGCAAAAGCCCTTTGAAAAAGCACCCGTAGATCCCATGCCGTACAATTTATCGCAGCGAAATGCGGCCAAGCGGCTCTTGGTCTTTGCACTGACCTCCATAGCGGCGCTGCTGTGCATGATGATTTATGTCTATACCCACCCCCGCCCCATCAAAGAACCGGTGGCTGTGCTGGTTGATCAGTATAATGCCCGCTGGGCATCAAATGGTCAGGAAATGAATCCCGGGCTGCAGCTTTTCAATGGTCAGCCGCTGTATCTGATGCAGGGTGTTGCCAAAATCCTTTTTGATTATGGGGCTGAAGTTGTCATCCAGGGGCCTGCCGAAGTCGTGCTGATAAGTCCGGAAAAAGTATCTCTCCAGCATGGCCGGCTGTATGCCAATGTGCCCCGTAAAGCAACCGGCTTTATTGTAGAAACACCCCGCTCCACGGTTATTGACCTCGGAACAGAATTTGGCATCAAAGTGGATGTAACCGGCGCAATGGATATCCATATGTTCAAGGGGAAGGCTAATCTGGTGTTGGGTCCCAAGGGCCGTGCAGAGGACAATACTATTCTGACGGCACAGCAGGCCCGGCGGATTGATGCCGAAACGGGTGAAATGATACCCATTGAGGTTCAGCCGAACAGCTTCATTCGGGATTTTAACTCCCAGAAAGGGCTTGTCTGGCGCGGCGATAATATCAATCTGGCCGATATTGTCGGCGGCGGAAACGGCTTTGGAACCGGTCAGATTGGTTACGGTATTGATCCGGTAACGGGGCTGTTTGTCCCATTCAAGGTGCCCAATAGACCCACAAGTGCCGGCAGCGGCAGATTTGTTCCGGTTCATGGTAATCCATTTATTGATGGTATTTTTGTCCCCGACGGCGGTGCAGGCCTTGTACAGGTATCCTCACAGGGCCATTGCTTTGAGGATTGTCCGGATACCAACGGGCTGTATTGGATCCCCGCCTTAAACGGCGGCCAAATAACCGATTGGGAGGGGGGGCCTATGGTTTCTTTGCTGCTGCAGGACAAGTTGTATGGCGATGCGGCCTGCCCGGCTATTTTTCTTCATTCCAATCTTGGCATTACATTTGACCTTGAGGCCATTCGTCAAATGCTGCCGGCAGCCCAAATTACAGAATTTCGATCTGTCTGTGGCATCAGTCAGACCGGTCCCAATCGCGTTCCTTATGCAGATTTTTGGGTATTGGTCGATGGACAGCTGCGGTTCGAACAACGAGGAGTCAAGGCAGCCCAATTATATGACATAACGGTGCCGATTCGTTCGAATGACCGCTTTTTAACTCTTATCACCACTGACGGCGGAGAAGAGTTCTGTCTGAAGGATGAGCACGGCGCCTATGCTATCGACAGTGATTGGGCGTTATTTGGAACACCGACATTGGTTTTGGAAGCCCGATAACGAAAATACAGTAAATAGTTCAGTAAAGTTAAGAAAGGAGACAAACAGCGGCAAAAAGAGGAAAAGTGAAGAGAAGAAAACAGCGTTTGGAAATATTAAGAGTGATGTAAAAAATTGATGTACTAATGCAACTTTAACTTTTTTGGAGGTAAGGAAAGATGAAGAAGTATGTTGTGATGTTGGCAGTGGCAGCGGTGGTGAGTGCAATGACAGCACATGCAGCAACAGTGGCTTACTGGCGGTTTGAGGAAGGTCC
>Ga0209407_1000218_pt1 | contig 81622 bp, 63 predicted proteins | sample AD_JPNHG3_MetaG_FD_184410 | JGI IMG/M metagenome (GOLD analysis project Ga0209407, IMG submission 184410) | Active sludge microbial communities of municipal wastewater-treating anaerobic digesters from Japan - AD_JPNHG3_MetaG (SPAdes) (version 2) | ecosystem: Engineered > Bioreactor > Anaerobic...
ATTTGCTGCCATGAATTTGAAAAAACTGGCGATCCACCTCAGGAAGGAACATCAGCCACCCCTGGATTATACTATATTTATCCATTTTGCGCTACATAATCTCGTTTTTGCTTGATATTACATGAAATCAGCCCCTCTGCTCTCTCAGCAAAGGGGCTTTTTCGACAGACTGAAGGGCGGATAATATCCGCCCTGAGAGTATCAACGATAGCTTCCGCCGCCGATATGGCCGCCTCCGCCGCCGCCTCCTCCGCTGAATCCTCCACCGCCGCCGCTGTAGGAATCACGAGATATAGTCCGGCTGCTTGTGTGGGAGCGAAGGAATCTGTCTTCCTTAACAATAAAGTTGGTGTCTTTCTTTGAGACATACTTATTTGCGCTTGCAGATTCCTTGAACTTGTATTTACTTCTTGTAACAAGATACACGATCAGCGAAACGATAAATCCGGCAGGAGCTGAAAAAAGCAGGTATTTCAGGGCAATGAAAAAAGGCTTTCTCTTTGAGACTATATATTCTCCGTGGCTGTAGTAGAAATACTTGCCTGTATCCTCATCGTAGAAATACTTGAACTTGTTCTGGTCAGGGTTTTCGCCGTATCTTCTGAGCTGATTGAGGTAATTGATTATAGCTGCTGCGATATCGTCCTTATCATCAGCGTAGCTCTCCTTACCCGATGCAGGGAGATAGTTATTCTGCGAACGGTTTATGGTATCGATACGATCACCGTAGATATAGCCTGCTTTTCCTGCTGCCGATATGTAGTCGTATGCGGGAGAATCTCCCGAAAAATCGAGAAAATAGAAGATGCCGTCGGTATCGTCTCCGTATATCTCATCATACTTTGAATTTGCGAAATGCTCTGTTTTGTATTCACCGTATCCGCGGTATGAGCTTCCCGCAAGGAAGATGCATATATTCATTTCAAGATCTTCCGAACAGCTTCGTACCTGTTCATCAAGTTCATCAAGTTCGGAATCTGTAAAAAGTCCGCAGTCGTCATAGATCATGGACTTTTCCGAATTGCCGTCCCAGCCTGCCGCATAGTTTTCAACGGCATATGTACGGATCGTGCAGAAAGGAAGAACGGCGATGATAGTCAGTATAGCCGCAATAGCTGAAGTTATCTTTCTCATAGGAATATCACTCCTAACAGATAGCCTAAAATAGTGATGCCAAGACCTATTGCCGCACATACAAGGTTGAGTTTCATTTTGTTGAGCGGCGGAGTACCCGCAAGCTTTCCTGTCTGACCGTTCAGAGCAAATTCGTATACCTTGCCGTTATAGCGATATGTCATGAACCACACGGGAAGCATGATATACTGCCAGTCGGTCTTTTTTATGCTGTAGGTCTCGTTCATGACCTTAAGCGAGGTATATCCGGAAACGCTTTTTCTGATTATCGATCTGCCCGCATCTGTTGCACGGCTGCGAATTCTCGGGAACACGGCAGCTTTATCCACGTCATACTTATCAGCAAAGAATCCGCTGAAATATGACATAGAGAAGTCCTTCAGCTCACTGTAATTGAAAGGTTCGATAGACTCCATAAGAAGGTCATCGATCTTGCTTTCGCCGTCAGCAGGAATGCCTTCTGCAATGATATTCGCCGAACGCACAACACTGTATTCTTTGGTTTCCGTATACTCGGTGCTTCCTGTAGTCCACGAACGTACTCTGCGTCCGACCGCAGCATAATCCGCCTTTAAATCACAGTTTGCAACCCAGAAAGGAACGTAAAGTCCCGTCATTTTTTCAAGCTGCTCATCCGAATTAAAGTCTTTTGGCACAAACATACGTCCGGAGCACCAGTGTTTAAATTTGGAAAGCGCCTGTTCCCTTGTTATCTTGAAGCCTATTATCTTGCTCGGCTTATAATCGCCCGTAAGCTTACCCGAAAGTATAACGGGGTTATGGCAGTAATAGCAGAAAAGTGCAGTAGTATGCTCATCCGCCATTATATCCGCTCCGCAGCTTGCACAGTGGTAAAGTGAAGTGTGTGAAGCGAACTCGTCCTCTGTTTCCTCTGCTTCATCAGGCATAACTGCCACTGATTCAGCATATATCTCCTTTATTTCATCTATAGTGAAGGAACTCAGACAATAATCACAGCTTAACTTCTGAGTAGTAGGGTCAAATTTCAGTTCCGCATTACAATTGGGACATTTGTACTCTGCTGCATCCAAATCTATCACTCCTTTATAATCTGCGCTGTTGCAGAATATCCATTAAAGTATTCTGCAATTCGCCGTAATCGGCGGCGACAGTCAATCTTTGCGCTGTAACTTTTTATTCGTCTTGTCCCTGTACATTATCTCATCGGCTTTGCATATGATATCATCGAGCTTGCGCGAACCGTTAAGCTTTCTTTCGGCACATCCTATGCTTGCTGATACTGTATAAGGCTTACTGTAAGCCGAACTCAGCTTTTTAATCAGGCGGTTGAATTCATCGGAACGCTTTTCGCACTCCGACTCATCATATTCGCCTATACCTATAATATAGAACTCATCTCCGCCTGCACGGACAAGTATCTCATCACTGCGTGTGACCGAAGCAGCTGCCGAGCTTACCAGCTTTATACCGAAGTCGCCCTCGCTGTGTCCGTAATTGTCGTTTATGAACTTAAGTCCGTCCATATCGATGACTGCTACGAAAACTGTACTGTCATCGCTTGCGGAATCTATCATTTTTTCTATGGCGTTGTACATGCCTCTGCGGTTAAGGGCACCTGTCATTTCGTCACGCCTTGAAAGAGTCAGGAGCTTAGCCTTTGAACGTATCATTTCAAGGGCGTTTGAAACGAATCTAAGCCAATTGCGGTAAACAAGGCTTATTCTGTGTTCATCCGAGAAAGAGCGCTGCAGCACGGAATATCCCAGCATTATCTCATTGAAATGTACTGAAGAGAAGTAGTAAACCGAAGCTTCCTCGTTTTCGTCATGCATCTGCGGTATCATCAGCGATGTATCGAACAGAAGCTCATCATCATTTCCTGCATATGACGAATCATCTTCGGTACTTAAAGCAGAAACTATACGCATCTGCTGCGGATAGCCGCAGGTTATATCGTTATCCGCATCGAGCCAGTTCTTCCTGAGACAGAGAAAATGTCTGCGGAAAGGCTTTATCAGCCACGTAAGGCTGTGGATATCGGCTATGCACTGCTCGGGAGTCTCGGAAGCGGTAAGCTGTTCAAGGGCATAGCTCTCCATAAGCTGACCGATATCTATATTCTCCTCCATATCGTCCATATTGTAATTACGTGTAGTGAAGTACATATTCTCATAAAGAGAGTAGGCAGAATAGAGGAAATCAGGCTCACAGCCGCAGCTCATGCCAGGGTGGAACAGTCTTGAAGCTTCGATATCATAAGGTTCTATCGGGGCATCAGGCTCTATTATACGGCGTATATAGTCCACTGCGTCGGCAGCCGTATTGGCGTCATTTGAAGCAAAGGAAGAAAGCGATATCCTGCTTGCCGCAGCCTCTGCCGTAGCCTCATAACCGATAACTATAACATCTTCGGGAACTCTTATGCCAAGTCTGTCCAGACGGTAGATAAGTCCCAGAGCCATGTGGTCGCTTGTACATATTATAGCTTCGGGCATGGAAATAGTCCTGTCCGCAAGTTCTCTTGCAAGCTTATCGCCGCAGGAATACCAGAAATCGCCGTAGATGATATGCTCGGGAGCTACCTCCGCACCAATGGCATCGGCTTCCTCCAGAATGACTTTCAGGCGCTGCTCGGCAACATGATTCCCCTCGGGACCTGTTACCACACAGAGCTTCTTTTTGCCGTGAAGATTTACGCAGTGCCTGACCATTTCACGGAGGATATCGTCATTTCGGCTTGTGATGATCGGGAAATCATCCGCAGCCGTATCCAGTGAAACAACGGGCACTTTGCTTTCGCGCTTCATTTTCTCGCACACTTTTTTCAGTGCATTCCCCTCATACTCGTTCATAAGGACAGTTGTATCAAGGACAACTCCGTCGATATACTCCATATTGATGAGGTTAAAAATATTCATTTCGCCGTGGGAATAGTTCACACGGGGAGAATCGAGATGAGACATAGGGCAGAAGACCGCAAGATTATAATCGTACTTTCTGCACTGCTCTATAAGACCTGATACAACTCTTTTAACGTGTACTGCTTCGGGGAATGCCGTGATAAGAGCGATATTTCTGCGTTTTGCCATAAGCTCACCTCCAATGCTTTATTCTGAAATATTGTTATTTATCGGTATTGTTTATAAAATCTGCAATTATAAATCTCGGACGCTGTTTAACTTCTGCGTATATTTTGCCTATATATTCGCCGATTATTCCCAGCGCAAGGAGCTGAAGTCCGCCGATGAACCATATCGAGCACATGGTGCTTGACCAGCCTATCTCAGAGAATCCGCCTATCTTTGCAACGATGGACCAGATTATCGCAATAACGCTGAGTATCGACATTATCATACCCACATTGGTTATCAGCTTAAGAGGCTTCACGCTGAATGAAGTGATTCCGTTTATAGCGAAAGCAAGCATTTTCTTCAGCGGATATTTACTTTCTCCCGCAAAGCGCTCTGCTCTCTCGTAGTAAACGTTGCAGCTCTGATAGCCTATAAGGGGCACCATTCCTCTGAGGAAGAGGTTGACCTCCTTGAAGTTTGCAAGCTCTTTGAGGACGGTCTTGCTCATAAGGCGGAAATCGGCGTGGTTATAGACAACATCCGCCCCCATTACCTTCATGAACTTGTAGAATCCCTCGGCAGTAAAGCGCTTGAAGAAGGTATCGGTGTCTCGTGCGCTTCTTACGCCGTAAACGACCTGATTGCCCTCGTAGTATTTTTCGACCATAGCATCTATGGTATTGATATCGTCCTGAAGGTCCGCATCCATAGTTATAGCCATATCGCATATATCCTTTACAGTCATGAGACCTGCAAGAACAGCGTTCTGATGGCCTGCATTATGAGCCAGATTTATGCCCGAGAAGAACTGCGGATCGGATTCATGGAGCTCCTGTATCATGCTCCATGTCTTATCCTTTGAACCGTCATTAACAAAAACGACGCGGCTTTTATCTGATATAAGGCCGCGGCTAATGAGAGATTGGTATTTTTCCTTAAGTCTTTTTGAAGTTTCAGGAAGAACAGCTTCTTCATTGTAACATGGTACGACCATATAAAGTGTTTCAGGTGTCGGCATAAGTATATTCCTCCTTGCCGGCTTCGCATACAAAATGCGGAGCACTAAAAAATAAAATGTATATGTTCATAGATATTATACCATAATTATGCCCGAACGTCAACAATTCACAGCTTAATTTTATCTTAATTAATGTTTGTTCAACAATCAAATAGCAGTCCTTCCCGATTTGCCAAAATATATTTATTTTTTAATATATAAAATGGCTATATCACTATTGAAATTAAATATAGAAAAGAGTATAATATATGTTGGATATGTGATGAAAATATGAAAGCTCCCCATTCTGTTATCTGACCATTTATCAGCACTCATCTCATTTCCCTCTCAAATTTATTTCAAAGGAGTGATATCCCATGAAGAGCAAGAAGATTCTTTCTGCTGTAATGTCGGCAATGATGCTGAGCAATATGGCAGTACAGACACTTCCTGCAGGCGCTCTTACGATCCCGACATCGGGTACCAAAAGAGCGGAGGAAAAGTCCGATGCTTCTGAAAAAGACCTTAAAGAAGCGGCTTCGGGCGATCCCGTCTTTACTTCGGATGCTTCAGCTGTTACTCTCGGCGAGAACACAATAAGCGAAGCCTGCGGCAAAGACTCTGTCTGGACCTATGATCTCGACTCGCACACGTTGGTGATCAGCGGTACAGGCTCAGCAGTAGATCTGACCTATAAGTCAGACAAGATACTGGATTACAGCAGTGATATCGAAACTATCGTCATCGAAAGTACGATAACTGCCTTAAGCGCAAAGCTTCTTCAGGACTGTATGTCGGTAAAGAAGCTCGTCCTTCCGTTTGCAGGACTCAAAGCAGACGGCGACAATTCGGAATCAAGGCTCATACACCTCTTTAACGGTTCTTATCCCGAATCTCTCGAAACGCTTGAAATAACAGGCGGAACATCTATCCCCTCCGATTATTTCAACAGCAGCAAGTCGCTGACCACACTCGTCCTCGGAGACACTATCACAAGCATAGGCGACAATGCTTTTTCGTACAACGAATCGCTTGCAAGTGTTACCCTCCCTGCTTCTCTGGAGTCAGTCGGAGACAACGCTTTCACATGCTGTTCTTCACTCATATCTGTTGAATTCCCCGCAAGCCTGAAAACTATCGGAACCAGTGCATTCAACTCTACAGGTCTTACAGAGATAAAATTCAGCGAAGGCATCACAGATATAGGCACCAATGCTTTTGCAAGCTGTAAGATAACTTCACTGAGTCTTCCTTCAAGCCTCAAGACTATCGGTTCGGATGCTTTCAGCTATTGCGAAAGCCTTACTTCAGTAAGTATACCGAGCTTATCGTCTTTCGGAAACAATGTTTTCTACGGATGCAACGCTATTGAATCGCTTTCTCTGCCATGCGCTGATAATTCCGACGGAAAACCCGTTGCCCTCAGCGACATATTCTATTCAGTCCCCGAAACTCTCAAAAAGATAGAGGTAACAGGCGGCAAGATCATTTCCCCTTACTTTGCTTACGGGACAAGTATAACAGATGTTACTATCGCATCATCTGTAACCGAAATAGGCGACAGCGCTTTTGCTGAGTGCGGATCCCTTTCTTCTGCCAAGCTGCCCGATAAGCTGACAAAGATAGGCGGAAACGCATTCACAAAGTGTACTTCTCTCGGCGAGATCATCATTCCCGACAGTGTAACATCCGTTGGCGACTATGCGTTCAGTGAGTGTTCAGGTGCATCTAAGATCGTTATAGGAAAAAATGTCGCTTCAATAGGAAACAACGCATTCAATTCCTGCTCGGCAGCAGTTTCACTGGGACTGCCCTCAACACTTAAGAAGATCGGTGAATATGCATTCTCGAACATGAGTGCTGTAAAGGAGATAAAGGTCCCTGACAGCGTTCAGGAAATTGGCTCGAACATATTCAACGGCGATTCTTCACTTGAAAAGCTCACACTTCCTTTCGCAGGAAACACCATGAGCGGTTCCGAGAGTCTCAGCGCTCTGTTCTATGATATCCCCGAATCACTTACATATCTGGAGATCACAGGCGGAACTTTCATTCCCGATGATTACTGCTATGACGTTGACTCACTGGAAAAGGTAGTTCTCGGCGAAGGCATCACACGTATCGGCAGCACTTCATTCTGCGATTGTAACGCTCTTGCAGATGTGACATTCCCCGAAAGCCTTGTAAGTGCAGGAAGCAATCCGCTTGGCAGCACCTCATGGTTTGAATCACAGGATAACGGCGTTGTCTATGCAGGCAGAGTTGCACTCGGATATAAGGGACGCATCCCCGAAGCATTCGACCTTGAAATAGACTCGCAGGCAAAGGGTATCGCAGATTACGCCTTCTCAGGCAACAGTGATATCGCATCAGTTACACTTCCCGAAGGCCTTATCAGCATAGGCTACCGTTCATTTGAAAACTGTACCGGACTTACAGGCATAACTATCCCTGATTCAGTTGAATCCATAGGAAGCTATGCATTCGATTGCTGTTATGATCTTGAAAAGGTAGAGATGTCCGATAATATAACACATCTCGGCGCAAGACCGTTCTGCAATACAAAATGGGAAGAAAACGTTAAGGACGGTCTCGTATACATCGGCAAGGTACTTGTAGGATACAAGGGTGAGATGCCTAAAAAGACCACTATCAAGGTCAAGGAAGGCACTACAGAGATATCCGACGACGCATTCAACGGATATGACAATCTTGCAGCTATCGAGCTTCCGGACAGTCTCGTATCTATCGGAAACAATGCGTTCAATAATTGCGGACACCTTGCAAGCATAACTATCCCCGACAGCGTTACAAAGATCGGCGAATATGCTTTCTCGGAGTGCCCTCAGCTTGCTTCCGCAACCCTTTCATCATCTCTCACTGACATACCGTCAGGCGCATTCAACAACTGTACATCACTTTCATCGATAGTTATCCCCGAATCAGTAAAGACTATCGGAAGCTATGCATTCTATAATACAAAGGCACTTAAGGATGTAACTCTTTCCGATAAGCTTAAGGACGTATACTACGATGCATTTGAATACAGCTATGACAAAGATGACGAAGTTGTTGAAAGAACACTTATAATAAGTGAAGGTTCCGAAAAGGTAAACAGCATCATGGTATCTCCTTTAAGGAACACACTTGTTGCCGTTAAGCTTCCTTCAACACTTAAGACCATCGGCGAAGAAGCTTTCTATGACTGCGATAAGCTCACAGCCGTTAAGCTTCCCGATACAACAGAAACAATAGGCAAATCGGCCTTCTATGACTGCGACGGCATCACTTCCATAGAACTCCCCGCAAGCGTGAATACTATCGGAAATGAAGCATTCTGCTCCTGCGGAAAGCTTGCAGCAGTCACATTTAACGAAGGTCTCTCATCGATAGGAGAAAACGCATTTGAAGACACTCCTGTCAAGGCGGTATCCGTACCTGATACAGTAAAGGTCATCGGTTCGGGCGCATTCTCTGACTGTGCCGCTCTTACTGATGTCAAGCTCTCATCAGGTCTTAAGAGGATCAGTTCTTCAATGTTCAGCGGCTGTACTTCACTTGCTGAACTTGAAATACCATACGGCGTAGAGACCATTAGCAGTTACGTAATTTCAAACTGTCCTGCTATCAAAAAGCTCACTATCCCCGATACTGTTGAATCTGTAGACACCTGGGCATATTCAATGGATGACGTAACTATCGATATCGCAGTATCAGAGGGTTCAAAGAAGATAACCCCGACAATGTTCTACGGCCTTACGGGTTACATTGCATCTGTTTCTATCCCCGATACAGTAGTATCGATAGAGGATGAGGCATTCTATGACCTCGACAAGATAAAGAGCATTGTTCTCCCCGACAGCGTAAAGACTATCGGAAACGGTTCATTCAGATACTGTGATGCTCTTGAAAGCGTAACTCTCTCATCAGCACTTACATCAATAGGCAACTATGCTTTTGAATACGATGAAAAGCTCAAAGAGATAACAATCCCCGATACAGTAAAAACTATCGGAGACAGCGCTTTCAACAATTGTATCTCACTGAAAAAGGCTGTTCTCCCAGCTAAACTCACTGCTATACCGAACTCTTTGTTCAACGGCTGTGAAAAGCTTCAGAACGTAGCACTTCCCGAAACACTCGAAACTATAGGCTCGGATGCATTTGCAAGATGCTCATCTATCACAGCTGTTGATATCCCCAAGAGCGTAAAGAAAATATCAGGCTCTGCATTCTCAGGCTGTAATTCACTTTCCGAGATATCCATATCAGGCCTTCTTACCAATATAGAAAGCTATGCATTCTACGTTGATGAAGGCACTATCCTCAGCAGAACTCTTACATTCAAGGACGATACAGAAGAGATAACCTATGATATGATTTCTCCTTTCAGAGAAAATATCACAAATATAGTTATCCCCGATACAGTCAAGGAGATAGGAGAATCTGCATTCAGCTACTGCACAAAGCTTGAAGAAGCTGTTCTTCCCGAATCAGTTACACTGATCGGAAACGGCATTTTCTCTGAATGCTCATCACTTAAGAAGCTCGAACTTCCTGACAGTCTAACAAAGCTCAGCAAGAGCATGTGCTATAACTGTACCACTCTTGAATCAGTAAAGCTTCCCTCAAAGGTAGACCGTATCCTTGATTCTTCATTCTATAACTGCACAAGCCTCAGCGAGGTAATTTCACCTGTCAAGGATTTCAGATTCAGATCAACTTCATTCACAAACTGCGTATCGCTCTATGATCCGCGCTTCATGATACTTGATAAGAGAAACATCAACCTCTCTGCAAACACTGACAGCATCGGTGTTGACGGAGTTGTAAACTTCTCTCTCACCTATCAGCTCACACCTTTCCTCTTTGAAGAGGACGTAAAGCCCGTACTTCAGGTAAATCTCCCCGAAGGCATGGAGCTTGTATACACAAGCATCTCCGACGAGGGCAATCCCGACCTTACGGTATTTACAAAGGAACTTACCGAGATCAGCGATACAGTCAAATTCGCCGCAAAGGTAAGAGAATACGGCACTCACAGAGTAACAGCTTCACTTACTTTCACATACGATGACGAAACATGGCGCGAGGGCATCGGTACTGTTGACGTAAAGACTCCTCTCGTAACAGTAAGTGCTCCGAACAGCATAAACACCAATTCTCTTACAGTAAGAGGCATCGCTGCTCCCGACAAGGATGTTGACATCTACGTTGACGGCGAGAAGCTCACAACCGTAAAGTCAAACGAAAAGACAGGAAAATACTCCTCACTGCTTGAACTTCCAAAGAAGGAAAGCGGTGAAAACTACGAGATATATGCAGCTATCGGCGACAGCAATTCAAAGACCATAACCGTAAACTACGCACCTTCAAAGCCTATGGTAGAGGCTGTATATCTCAGCTATAACGGCGGCGGTCAGCATATGGATATAACCCCTGTATTCACAGAGGGTTCGCGTCCCGTTATCAGCTTCAACCCTTCATATCCCTTTGAATTCGAGATAGAGATGTCCAATTCGGACAATATCAGCAAGCTCTTCGTTATAAGCAGAAAGGGCGATGATACAAAGTCTATCGAGGCAAACTGGGTACCCGAAAGAAAAGCATGGGTAGCTTACGGATATTTCGATCCCGGCAACAGATCCTATGTTCCGGGCGCACTGAACATAAGCTTCATAACAAACGATTCGGCAACATTCGATTTCAGCAAGGACAAGATCGATATCCCCGATGATATTGCAAGCGACTTCCTTACAGACGAAAACGGCGAAACTCCCGACAAGATAAGCGATGCAGGACTCATCGATCTTCCCGACAATATCGAGAAGAATTCAACTGCGGACGTTGTATTCGAGGATGAATCATCGTTCATCTCAAAGGTAAATGTTTCAGACGGAAAGACAGATACATCACTTTCTATCTATACAGATACCACAGATAAGGTATATGTAGACGGCGAATTAGTCGATGCAGATACCGTTGCAAAGGATCCCGCAGCATACGGATTTGAAAGATCACCTGTAAAGACAGTTGACGAGAACGGCAATGAATACGATTTCTATGTACGTACTCCTTCTTCATCCGATGCCGCACAGCATGTATTCGACACATATGAAAGAAACGGCGCTATGTCCGAGGACAACACCTCTGTTTCACACAGCGATGTATACAACTGGACAGGTGCAACAGGTACACAGACACTCAGAGTACCTGCCGAGAGAGAGGGAGTATCCTTCAAGGATGCAGCAAAGCCTGAATTCTCGGATATATTCGTTACATCAGGCGAAGACATAATCGACGGCGTTATAGACCTTGTAACAGGCAAGCCATCCGATAAGAGCATGATCGCTGAATGGGCTAAGAACAACCCGTCAGGCGCTGCTGTAGACAAGTTATGGAAGGGCTATGACGTTGTATCAAAGACTATCAGCCTTATCGACACAGGCGTAAAGACCGTAGACAGAATGCAGCGTATAAGCAAGCTTGACAACGGCGGTGTACTTGCTGCAAAGACTCTCGGACTTGCTGCCGCAGAAGTTGGCTATACTCTGGTAGGCTCAGCACTCGTAGGCAAGGCAGGTACAGCTATCGGCTCCAAGATCGGCGCAGCTATCGGTACATTCATCTGCCCGGGCGCAGGAACTGCTGTAGGAGCTGTGGTCGGCGGTATAGTCGGCGCTATAACCGCACATCTTATAGTAGGCGGAATCTTCAAGTGGCTCAATGCAAAACTCGATGAAGAGATCGCATACGCAGAAAACGGCTATATCGGAGTACTTATCGATCCGAGCGGATTTGTTTACGAAGCCGTCAGACGGAATCGAGTCGCGGGAGCGAAAATGACGGTATACTACAAGGATCCCGAATCAGGCGAGGAGACAGAGTGGAATTCGGAGGACTTCGACCAGAAGAATCCGCTGACCACCGACGAAAACGGTGAATACGCATGGGATGTTCCCGAAGGTCTCTGGAGAGTCAAGTTTGAAAAGGACGGTTATGAGACTCAGTTCAGTGACTGGATGGACGTTCCTCCGATACGTACAGACGTTAACTTCTCGGCAATAAGCCTTGAAACACCTGAGATAGACAGTGCAGCTGTTATCGACGGAAATATCGTTCTCACATTCACAAAGTTCATGGATGTAACATCAGTTACAAACAAGAGCGTTATCGTAAAAACAGGTGACAAGGCAGTTGACTGCGTTGTAACACCTATAATCACAGAGGATGAGCCTTATACCAACACATTCGCTGTACAGGCTTCAAAGGGCGCACTTCCTTCAGGTTCACTCACACTTGAGATAACCGATTCATGCAGAAGCTACAGTGCAGTTTCAGTAAAGGCGCAGACAACAAAGGTAATCGTACCTGATAACATCGTATCCATCTATGCAGACAGCAGCCGCATCCTTACAGCACGCGGCAAGGAAACTGCAATAGAGATAACAGCAAAGCCTGCATCAGAGGCAGAGGGCAAGAAGCTCGTTATAACAAAGGGCGCAGACTCTGTAAAGGTAAAGGAAGAAGCTGTATTCGATGCAAAGGGCAAGGCAGTTATCACTATCATCCCGATATCAACAAAGACATCAGACATTGCATTTGCAGCAGAGGGTTCAGACCTCAGCGTATCAGTATCGCTCGTATCTATCAACGAGAAAGAGCTGAAGTCCATGAGTGCAGTAACAACCACAGCAAAGGCAACTACAACGACGACAACCACCACTACAACCACTACTACAACTACCACAACTACTACCACAACAACCACTACAACTACGACTACTACCACAACTACTACCAAGCCAACAACAACTACCACCACCACAACAACCAAGCCAACTACAACTACTACCAAGGCTACAACAGCCACTACTACAATAACAACCACAGCTAAACCTGTAGTATCAACAACTGCTGCGGTAAAGACCACAGCTAAGCCTGCTGTTTCAACAACTGCTGCTGTAAAGACCACAGCTAAGCCTGCTGTTTCAACAACTGAACCTGTAACTACAGCACCTGCAACTACAACAATCCCTGCAACAACAAAGGCACCCGAGCCTGAGGTCACTCTCTGTGATATGGACGGCGACGGCAAGATAAGCGCATCCGACGCATCCGCAGTTCTTATGATCTATTCTGCACTTTCAGTAGGCGACAAGCCTGATGCAACTGAAGCACAGTTAAAGGCTGCTGACGCAAACGAGGACGGAAAGATAGACGCATCTGATGCATCTCTCATCCTCATGTTCTACTCATATCAGTCCGTAGGCGGAAAGGCAGACTTCCTTTCATTCCGCAAAAACGGCGGCTGATAACACCACAGGCATAAAGACATAAAAAGACGAGCTGTTCATTACGGTGAACAGCTCGTTTATTTTATTCATAAAACATTCCTGCAAGTCTCTCGGAAGAGAAGCAGGGCATAGTGTAGGAGGCATCGGCAAGAGCATCGATATTCTCCTGACAATACTCTATCTCCTTGGAGTAGTTCTTCGCAAGCCATGCGGCATCGTCTCCGTATGAACCTGTTTTCCGCCATATGAAGCCTATGAACCAGGTACTCAGTACCGCAAGCTTGACACGGGACAGTATCTCGCCGTCAAAAACGCCTTTCATGAAATACCTGTATATGAAATACACAGCAACTCTTTTCAGCATGATCTCATTCCCGGGAAGGGGACAGTGTCCCTCATTTTTATCATTCAGCCGACTGATGAAAGGTATCCACTGAGGATCAATGGGTTCAAGCTCCGAGAAAAAACCTATGACCGACGGTATATCAGGGACTTCCGGAGCTATACAGACAATATCTTCGGGCAGAGAGAATTCCCCGGAATCCATACGTATCTGTAATTCCTCCGCAAATCCGAGTATACAGCTTACCGCCTCCGCAAGGGGACGCTCCTTCAGTATGCCGAATACAGCGTTCCTCGCTTCAAAGAGCAGATCGTACAGTACCTCATCACACTCTTCACATTCCTCGTCGGGGACAACCTCCTCCGTGAGTACCATGTCCTCTGAAAGTATCAACCTTGCTGCTTCCTCGCAGCACATACCCGTGCCGCCCTCTTTGACTGCACCGAACCACTCGAAAAAACGCGGATGATCCGTACATATCTGGCAAAGATGCTCCTCGCCGAGAGAAGTGAATATATCGCAGAGTCCCCTGCGGCTGAGAAAGGGACAGCGTTCATCCTCTGTAAGTATGAAAGAACTTTCGTTGATCGAATCTTTCAGTCTTTCCCCGAACTCGCCCTTCACAGTACGATAGAAGTCTGCTGTTTCATCGTCTATATCTATTTCCCAGCCGATACAGCAGTTATCGCGGCATTTATCGGCAATACAGCGGAATTTTCTGTAATACTCCGGTATTCTGAATATCATTTTCATCCTCATTTCATCTTATTGTTTCCTGCAAACACAATAATTATATCAGACCTGTATACGGCTGTCAATACAAACAGCTATGAAGCGGCTTTACATAAACTTAATTATATGATATAATGAATGCAAAAGCATTCATTATATATTTATCTGAAAGTCCTTGCAGATACGCAGATCACTGATCTGCTCCCTGCATATCGGACAATTATATCATAACGCTTCGCTTTTATGATATAATGAATGCACATGCATTCATTATGAATTAATCTGAATGTTCATATTCCACTAACTCTCAGGAGATGAAAGAAATGTACTATATAATAAAAAATACGCTTGAACAGCGTAAGGATATCCATCCCAAGAACGAAAAGGAGAAATACGTAGCAGTACTTACTACCGAGGAATGGCTCAGCAGAAGTTCACAATTCGATATGGGCATCGAGCTTGACATAACCTCTGAGATACACAGCACAAAAGCCGAAGTGAACTACGATTCCCTTACAGGTACATTCTCCATTCCCGACAGAAAGGACATATCAGGTGAGAACAGTCGTTTTGCCTTCGCACTCGACGAAAAAGGCATCGTTTTCATCGATGACAGCGGTACAGCAGAAAAAATAATACAGGGCATCATAAAAACAAAGCGCTGGACAAAGCCTTCCCTCGAACGCTTCATATACGATTTTCTTGAAGAGATAATCAGTATCGACCAGACTATCCTTGAACGCTTCGACGCAGAGCTCGACGAAATGGAGGACAATATCCTTGCAGGCAACGAGGATAACTACCCCAAGCGTCTCAGCGAAATAAGGAGCAACCTCCGTGATATGCGTATCCACTATGAACAGCTGGAGGACCTCGGACAGGAGCTCGAAGAAAACGAGAACAACTTCTTCAGCCACGACAATGTACGCTATTTCCATCTTTTCACACAGCGCATAGTACGTCTGCACGATACAACAGCCGCACTCCGCGACTACACCGCACAGATACGCGAGCTTTACCAGTCACAGCTTGACATAAAGCAGAACCGCATCATGACCATACTCACCATAGTTACGACCATTTTCATGCCTCTTACTCTCATTGCAGGCTGGTATGGAATGAACTTCAAATACATGCCCGAACTTGAATACAAGGCATCCTATCCGATAGTCATAGCGATAAGTATAATCATAGTGATAGTAAGCCTTGTATTCTTCCGAAAGAAAAAATGGCTATAAAAAGAAAAATCCGCTGAGCGATCAGCGGATAAGTTATTTTCCAATTATTCAATAGTAACAGAAACTTTGAGATCCTTCTTAGCAGCGCCGGCTCTCATGATAGTTCTGAGTGCCTTTGCGATTCTGCCCTGCTTACCAATTACGCGTCCCATATCATCGGGAGCAACGGAGAGGTGAAATACGATAACGCCTTCAGCGTCAGGCTCATCCTCTACGATCTTGATAGCAGACTTGTCCTCAACGAGACCTGCTGCAATTGCATAAAGTAAATCTTTCATAAGTCGTCCTCCATAGAGACTCTTTGCGGGCAGCATCTTCCCCGTTGAAAGCAAGCTCGGCCACCGAGCATAAAGCTCAGCAGCGGTCACTTTCGTACATATCGGAGCGGCTGCTCTTTCTGTTTAATAATTAAAGGATGCCTTCCTTCTTAAGGATAACCTTTACTGTATCTGTAGGCTGTGCTCCCTTAGCGATCCAGTCCTTAGCCTTATCAGCGTCGATCTTAACAACTGATGGCTCCTTTGTGGGATCGTAGTAACCGATCTCCTCAACGAAACGACCGTCTCTTGGGTATCTTGAATCAGCAACAACTACACGATAGAAAGGAGCCTTCTTAGCGCCCATTCTTCTGAGTCTGATCTTTACTGCCATTGTATATTCACCTCCAAAAAATTTTATATCAAAGCGGCGGGAGACCGCATTGAAAGCATTTTATCAGAACGGCAGATCTCCGCCGCCCTTTCCTGTATACTTGTCGAAGTTCATACCTGCAAGAGCTTTTCTTGCCTTACGCATATTCATCTTGCTGTTCTTGCCTGTAAACTTCTTCATCATCTGCTGCATCTGGTCGAACTGCTTAAGGAGTCGGTTAACTTCCTCTACCTTAGTACCCGAACCTGCAGCGATACGTCTTTTTCTTGACGGATTAATAATAGAAGGCTTAGCGCGTTCAGCCTTTGTCATGGAAGTTATCATAGCCTCTATGCGGTTAAGCTGGCTGTCATCGATATCCACGTCCTTAAGCTTGTCGCCTACGCCTGGAAGCATACCGATTATGGACTTCATCGAACCCATTTTCTTTATCTGCTTCATCTGATCGAGGAGATCGTCCATATCGAACTTATTCTCCTTGAACTTCTTGCTGAGTTTTTCCGCATCCTGCTGAGTCATAACGTTCTCAGCCTTTTCGATAAGGGTAAGAACATCGCCCATACCGAGGATACGTGAAGCCATACGCTCGGGGTGGAACTGCTCGAAATCGTCGAGCTTTTCGCCCATACCAACGAACTTTATAGGCTTACCTGTAACAGAGAGTACTGACAGTGCAGCACCGCCTCTGGTATCAGAATCAAGCTTTGACATAAGTACGCCTGTGATGCCTACTGCCTCATCGAAAGCCTTGGCAACGTTAACAGCATCCTGACCTGTCATAGCATCAACAACGAGCATGATCTCGTCGGGTTTTGTAAGCTCCTTGATATCCTTAAGCTCCTGCATGAGAGTCTCATCGATATGAAGACGTCCTGCGGTATCTATAATAAGGACATCGTGACCGTAATCCTTAGCGTACTTAAGAGCCTCGCCGGCAATGGTAACAGGATTTGTCTGTCCCATTTCAAAGACCTTGACATCTGCCTTATGACCAACGACCTGAAGCTGATTGATAGCAGCAGGACGGTAGATATCGCAGGCTGCAAGCAGGGGACGGTGTCCCTCTTTTTTGAGCATCTTGGCGAGCTTTGCAGCGTGTGTGGTCTTACCTGAACCCTGAAGTCCGCACATCATGATAACTGTCGGCGGCTTAGAAGCGAAATTTATACGGGCATTTTTGTTGCCCATGAGCTCAACGAGCTCCTCATTAACAATTTTGATTACCTGCTGTGCAGGAGTAAGGCTTGCGAGAACATCCTCTCCGACGGCTCTTTCAGAGACCTTAGCCACGAAGTCCTTAACGACCTTATAGCTTACATCGGCTTCGAGAAGTGCGAGTTTTACCTCACGCATAGCCTCTTTTACATCGGCCTCGGTAAGCTTGCCGCGGGATTTCAGTTTTTTGAAGACGTTATTGAGTTTTTCGGAAAGTCCCTCAAATGCCATACATCGGCCTCCTTTATAACAAACCGAGTCCTTTAGTGATCTCGGCGGATATTTTTTCTTTCAGTACACTGTCGCGGACGTTCTCGGATAGCTCAGCGATATTGCCGAAACACACTCTCATTGAGCGGAGTCTTTCGGCGAAGTGTAGCTTGCTTTCATAGTTGAGAAGCAGTTCCTCGGTACGTTTGATAAGGCTTCTTACAGCCTGACGCGTAATGCCGAGTGGCTCGCCTATCTCCGCAAGGGAAAGGTCCTCGCAGTAGTACATTTCCATGATATTGCGCTGATGCTCGGTGAGAAGGTCGCCGTAGCAGTCGAGCAGCATAACGAATTTAAGTTCTTTAGCCATAGATATCACCTGTCAAGTGGGTGTAATCCAAAAATACTTTACATATTATACACCATATAACATTGTTTGTCAAGGGGGTAAACCAAAAAAACTTTACACTCTCACAAAAAAGAGCTTATTTTACCGTTAACACGATTTCACCTGCCGATAAACGGAAAAATATTGAATTTATTCCTAATCGGGCGTATAATCATGTCATACAGCAAAGACAAAAAGCTTATACAACAATGGAGGAATAAAAATGGATAACAAATTTAAAAATCTCTCAGACAACGAATTAAAAGACATCAACGGAGGAAACATTCTTGTTGACAAGGTAAGAAACAAGTGCAGAGCAGTAGAATATTACTGCAATGGAGTTGTTGATTACTTTACATTCAACACAGCAAAAGCCAAATACGAATTCAGACAGGCACACTACTTCTGGAACAAGTAAGAAACTTAATAAGTTTTGTCGGATACGGTCCTCACCCTCTCACCGTATCCGATTTTTTCTTTTCCGATAACACTTTTTTCAAAAAAGATGACAAATGCAAAATTATGTGGTATAATGAATGCAAAGCATTCATAATCGGACATTATGCATTTGATACTTCGGAGTGTGAAAAAATGAACAAATACAAAAAGCTGGCCTTGAATACGATGGTCTTCGCTGTCGGAAGCTTCGGCTCAAAGATCCTCGTACTTCTGCTGAACCGTCTTTATACCCATTATCTCAGCGCAGATGCCTCGGGAATCAAGGAACTGCTTGAACCTACGGCGCTGTTCCTTCAGCCGATATTCACCTTTGCGCTTCAGGAATACCTTATCCGCTTCGGTCTGGACAAGAACTACGACAAGCGCAAGGTATTTACCACATCGGGAATAATAGCCTTCTCGGGTATGGCGATAATGGCGCTGATAGTACCGCTGCTGAGCTTCATACCTGCGCTGAACTACCTTAAAGGCTACACCCTGCTTCTGATAGTTTACGTTATAACATCGTCCTTCCGAATGTTGTGTCAGCAGTTCGTAAGAGCGAGGGATATGGTCAAGCTCTTCTCTCTGGACGGCATACTCGCAACCCTGACTCTTCTCATCTTCAACCTGATATTTATTGCAGGACTTCACATGGGCGTAAAGGGCTTCATGCTTGCGGTAATTCTTTCGGACCTCGGTTCATCGCTGTTCCTGTTCATAGTAGCAAGACTACACGAATACACAGATATCCGCTGCTTTGACAAGGAACTCGGCAAGGAAATGATGTATTTTGCAGGTCCTCTTATACCGACCATTGTTATGTGGACTATCACAAGCCTTTCGGACCGTATGTTCATCAACAGCATGCACAGCGATTACCACGAACTCGGTACAGGTGCTGTAGGTATATACGGCTATGCAAACAAGATACCGAACCTCATATCAATGGTATCGACAATATTCTTCCAGGCGTGGAATATGTCCGCAATAACGGAAAACGATTCAAAGGACAGAAGTGAATTCTACGAAAAGGTATACTCGGCATACGAATCGATGCTGTTCATAGCTTCTGCGGGACTCCTTCTGCTGATAAAGCCTGTAACCGCAGTATTCGTGGATTCGTCGCAGTATTCCGAGTACGGCGACGTTTATATCTATACGCCGATACTTGTTATAGCGGTACTGTTCATGAGTCTCAACCAGTTCCTCGGAAGCATCTACTCAGCCACAAAGCACACCAAAAACAGCTTCTGGACCGCTCTGATAGCCTGCTCTGTCAATCTGGTAATGAACTTCTTCCTTATACCCGAGTGGGGTATACAGGGTGCAGCAGCCGCAACATTCCTCAGCTACTTCATCTGCTTCTGGTCGAGAATAATCGACGCGAGATATTATGTACCCTTCCGCTTCAACGGACTCAGCTCGCTTCTCAACACGGGACTGCTTTTCGTTATGTGCTGGGTAATAATAGCGAAAGTTCCCTTCGGCATCGTCATCAGCCTTATTATCACAGGAATAATATTATTCCTTAATTACAAAGCAATGCTTACAACTGCACAAAAACTTCTGAGGAGAGGATGATATGAAAAATTCAAAGCCGCTCATGACAGTTTCAACGGTCATATACACTCTGGCGATAATCTTTTTTGTACTATACCTTATAAAGCAGAAATCAGCACTTATGGCGCTCGGAGGCATCTCTCTGCTAACGGCAAGCATCATAAACCTGTGTGCTAACCGCAAAAGTAACAGCAAGTAACTGCGCTGAACTCAATAAAGAAAAACAAAAAACGGCTCATCCTCACGGATAGCCGTTTCCTTTTTATCATGCAGAGAATTACTTTCTCTCCTTGAGAAGGTCTCTGATCTCTGTAAGAAGAACTTCTTCCTTCGGAGGCTCAGCAGGCTTCTCCTCTTCCTTCTTCTTGCCGAGTTCCATAGCCTTGTTAACAGCCTTGAGGAGGCAGAAGAGGATGAGTGCGATGATCAGGAAGTTGATCACTGCGGAAATGAAAGCACCATAAGAGAATTCTACACCTCTTACAGTAAAGGTACCTCCGACAAGCTGCATAACACCATTCTCGTCCTTCTCAGCGCCGCCTGTAATAACAGCAATAAGAGGATTGATGAAGTTGTCAGTCAGCGCAGTAACGATGTTACCGAATGCAGCACCGATGATAACACCGATAGCCATATCCATAACGTTACCCTTCAGAGCGAATGCCTTGAATTCTTCCAGAAACTTCTTCATTTTTTACATCTCCTTTTCTTTTTTTATTCTATTCCAACCTCGGGAAGCGACGGTATCTCTACCTTTTCGTTTCTCTTGGTCTTCTTAGCCTTCATATACTCGGGAAGCTCTATTTTATCGAGTTCGTCGACATATTTCTCTTTCTTTTTCGGCATAGCCTCGACAGCATGATCTGCGGCAGCCATATAATTCTTCTTTTTCACAGGCTTAGGCTTATAGGCTTCAAGATCCTCCGCCCTTACCTGCTGAGTATTGTTCATATGTATATACGATCTGTGTTCAAGCTTTGGGTTAAGCTTTGCAGCATCTACTTCTTTTGTAACCTGCATACTGTCCTTGACCTGTTTGCGCGGATTATACTCCATATCCGAAGCATCTACCATTCTGGTCTTACGCATTGCAAGCTCATTGTATTTTGTAGCCTGATTAGGCACAAGGTCCTCTGCATTCACGATAGGAGTATCGCTCATGTAGACCTTTTTACGTTCCGTACGCGGTATAGCAGAGGTATCCAGCGGAGGAAACTCGCTTTTTCCCGTAACATGCTCGGACTTTCCGAAGAAGTCGTCATCCGGTGAACGTCTGCTGGTAGACTTTCCTCCGTCGAAGAAGGACCAGAACTCGTCAGGCATATCCACACGTTTCTCCTCAGGCTTTTCTGCTTCCTGAAGTGGTTCAGGCTGCTGAGGACGTATGGGAGGAATACTCTGCATACCCTGCTGATGCTGAGGTGCAGGCGGTTCCGAGACTACAGGTATCTGACCGTAAATAGGCATACCGCTCTGGTCATAACCGATGACCTGCGGCTGACTGAACACAGCTGGCTGCCCATAAATAGGCATACCGTTTTTATCATAGCCGATTATCTGCGGCTGACCGTATACAGCAGGCTGTCCGTAAACAGGCGTACCGTTCTGATCGTAGCCGATGACCTGCGGCTGACCGTATACAGCAGGCTGTCCGTAGATAGGCATACCGCTTTTATCATAGCCGATTACCTGCGGCTGACCGTACATAACAGGCTGCTGGTACATCTGACCGCCGTAGTTATTAACGGGCTGCTGAGGCATTCCGCTGTAAGGCTGTGGTGCATTATTCTGCTGCTGAGGATAGGCAGGTCTCTGCTGAGGCTGCTGTTCCTGTGCAGGGCGCGGAACTGCAATACGCTCCGCATCGAGAGTAGGGATGAACGGTTCTTCAAGGTCGCTGAAATCGAATTCCTCATCCGATTCATTCAGTTCATCTGCCGAGAAAACCGAACCTGTGTCATTAGCAGGCGGACGATCACTGATAGTAAAAGTGCCGGAACCGATAGTAAATCCCTTATTACTGTCGGCATTGAACTCCTCTTCGGTATGATAGCCGCCCATATCGATCTGATCATAGCTTTCAGCCCGGGGATCACTTAGGCTGCTTCCGCATTTAACGCAGAATTTGAATCCGTTATCATTGTCTGTACCGCATTTAGGACAAATCACAAAACATCACTCCTTTGTGTCGCGTGAGTACAGCATAAAGACCGAACCATGTATGGCTGAGATCTGCCTTATCCCCCCCTGAAATCATATCAACGCAAATCTATTTCTGTATCCCGATTTTCCCATTGAACGGCGGATCACAGCGACTCTATCAAACATTTTCAAAATACAATCCTATAATTTATTAATGTCTGCTCAGCAACCCGAAAGGGCAAAATGAGCTTGACATAAAAAATGAAACGCGCAAATTCAATATTTTATGAAGAATTTGCTCTCCCCGAACAGAGTTCGGGGCAATAACCGCCTAATGGCGGTTATTAGGTATACATTTATTATAACATCGGAAATATTTTTTTTCAAGGCTTTTTTGTAAGATTGTAGACTTATCTACATTATTTATTAATGATTTGTACATATTTTACGAGGTGTACAATAATCATTCAGTCCTTTTGTTAAAGCTGTACAAAGCATTTTACTTAAAGAAAGATAGTTTTAGTACCGATGCACCGTGTTTTTCGTCCTACAGCACAAAATATACAATTCTGTCCATGTAATATTTTGTCATATATACGAATATTTTGAAAAAAGGCTGTTTTTTTCATCGGCGATGTGATATAATATAAATGTTAATGCGCACATATAAATAAAGACAAATGTGCATCCTAAAGAACTCGTGCGCCGTATCATACGGCAGAAGGAGCTAACAACAATGCCAAAGAATAAACTGAGCAAAGCAAAGAGTATACAAAGAACCAAAACTTTCGTAGACCTCATCCTCAGTGCCGCTGTTCTGTTTGTATGCGGATCTGTAGTAAAGGGCGCTTACGATCGAACAGAAACCGTTGGTTCTACAGAGTTTGCAGTCAAAGAAGAGGTAGAAACGCCTACAGAGCCTTCCGAAGAAGAAAAGAACGAAATGAAGTATTCCACATTCGTTGCGGATACTAAGGATAAGTTCTACGGCGACCTCATACTCGTAAACAACGATCATCAGTATTTCACCTCAGGCGACGAGGACCTCGTCAGCATCATGGAAATGAACGACGAAACAGGCAGGGATTTCAACGTTGTGGATTACAGCTATACTATCCTCCGTCCCGTCTATGAGCCTATGGCTGAAATGATAACCGACTTCTACAACAAGTATTACAACGATACGCTTATCATATTCGGAAGCTACAGAACCACCGATTTCCAGCAGGAACTCTATGAGGCTGACCTTGCTGACAAGGGTTCGGAGGATTCCACCCGTGTTGCAAAACCCGGCTTCAGCGAGCATGAAACAGGCTATGCCTTTGATTTCAGCGAGACCGAAAACTATGATTTCCAGGACGAAGGCGACTTCAAGTGGTTCGGCGAGAACTGCTATAAATACGGATTTGTTGTCCGCTATCCCAAGAGCAAGGAGAAGATCACGGACATACAGTACGAGCCGTGGCACTTCCGCTATGTAGGCAAACCTCACGCTTACTACATGACCAAGAACAATCTCTGTCTTGAGGAATATATCGACGTTATCCGTTCAAATCCTTATGACAGCACTCATCTTGAATTCACAGATGACAACGGCGAGAATTACGAGGTATACTTCTATCCGTCGGATGATTCTTCCGAGACAACAGCTATACCCGTACCAACAGACAAGAAGTACGAGATATCGGGAAACAACGTGGACGGCTTTATAGTAACTGTATACAAGGACAGAGAAAAGTCCGCAGAGCCGGCAACAGAAGCTCCCACAAAGAGCGCCGACGATGAAGACGAAAGCGAAGAAACGGAAGAGTCCGAGGAAAATGAAGACAGCGAGGACTATTCCGAAGACGAATGATATTTCGCAGTTTAAATAGTGCATTAAAAAGGGGACTCTTAAGGGTTGTACTCATATAGCAGCTTTATATGTAATTATCGGGGGCAAACCTTTCTGAGGAAAGGTTCTTCCCCCGTACCCCTTTTCCAAAGACTTTTTGCTCCAAATTTTCAGCCTGATATATCCCTTTGCTGCTTATCATACATAGCAGCAAAGGGATATATCAGGCTGAAAATTTAAGGCGAAAGTTTTAGGAAGGGAGTTTGAGGGAGAACCCTTTTTCAAAAGGGTTTCCCTCAATATCACGTGTAAAAACTTCTATAAGGGTACCGTCCTTATGAGTCCCCTTATCATTTTATTCAGTTATGCGTTCAAACGTTTATTGCAGCTTCAAGAGCTATCTCCATCATATCACGGAATGTGGTCTGACGCTCCTCGGCAGTTGTGGAAAGTCCTCTCAGGGGACAATCCGATACTGTAAGGATGCAGAGTGCATTTTTTCCTGCTCTTGCGGCATTCATATAGAGTGCAGCCGCTTCCATTTCAATTGCAAGAACGCCCATTTTCTTCCACTCAGCAAGGCTGTCCGCATCGTCATAGAATGTATCGCTGGAGAAGATATTTCCAACGTGGAATGTCTTTCCGTGTGCCTCGGCAGCCTTTACCGCAGCCGAAAGCAGTGACCATGATGCAGTTGGAGCATAATCTCCGGGAAGTCGGTACTGACTTGCATATGCGGAATTGGTGCTTGCGCTCATACCGATAACAACGTCCCTGAGCTCTACATTATCAGCTATAGCACCTGCTGTACCTACGCGGATAATATTCTTTACACCGTAGTTATTGAAAAGCTCCCATGAATAAATACCGATAGAAGGCATACCCATGCCGCTTCCTTGTACCGAAACAGGAACGCCCTTGTATTTTCCCGTAAAGCCGAGCATTCCCCTTACTTTATTGTAGCAGACATAGTCCTCAAGGTAGTTTTCTGCAATGAACTGCGCTCTGAGCGGATCTCCCGGCATGAGGACAGTCTCGGCTATATCGCCGACTGCTGCGCTGTTATGTGGTGTAGACATAGTATACCTCCTTTTAGGACGGTCATCTGGTCTTGGTCTTATAAAGAAGCCATATCAGTTCCAGAACGCCAATGCCTATAAAGCTGAACATCGTCTTTATTCCTGGCTTTTTAAGCTTGAAGCGTGTAATAAAGGCGATCGCTATTATGAAAAGTGCCGTACCGTATACCGCAGGGAACCATTCAGCTCCGATATCCTTATGGAAGCTGTAAACCAGCGGCAGTATCAGTGCAACACTGGTAACAGGAAGTCCCTCGTAGACTTTCCGCACGTCCGATGTTTTCTGCTGACGTTCTTCCTCTGCAACGTTGAAATACGCGAGACGTATGACGGCGCATAGAGGGAAGAGTATCAGTACAGGCATATCGCACCACGAATCGAGTCCCACAGAATAGCCGATTATCGAAGGCAGAACGCCGAAACATACTGCATCGCAAAGGGAATCTATCTGTATGCCGAACTTCTTTTCAGCTTCGGACCTGTCCTTTTTGGTACGTGCCACCTTGCCGTCGAACATATCACACAGTCCCGAGACCATAAGACATATCATGGCATATTCGGGATGCGGCTGTCCTCCGCACAATCCGCATGCGAAAAACATTCCGAGAACGGATGAGACAAGGCTCATATATGTCAGAATGACCGTATAGTTGTAAAAACCTATCATTATTTGATCCTCTTTAGTAAAATTGATATTTACTAATCAATGTCTGCTCAACAACTAAAAAATGGCTTATTATAGCTTTTCAAAGCCATTTTTTAGTTGGCAAAGTGCAAGAAAAATAATATTAAAGTTTTTTCTTGCACTTTGTTTTGCCCAAAAGGGCAAAATGAGCTTGACATAAAAAATGTAATGCGCAAATTCTTTATATTTCAGAGAATTTGCGCTCCCCGAACAGAGTTCTGGACAGTAACCGCCTGACGGCGGTTACTGAGTGTATATTAATTATAACACATTTTTTTATCTTTTTCAAGACATTTTTCTTACTTTAATTCAGAAGCCGCCATATCAGTCCATTTCCGGCTGATACATTTACCGGCTTTCCGCTGTGAAGTATTATCCCGATTATTTAACAGGTCTTGCAGCCACACTTGCAGCAGCGTTGAGTATGCCGCTTGTAGGTGCAACAGGGCTCATGAGGACCTTTCCTGTACCTCTGTACACGTTAACAAGTCCCTCGCCGCTTACAGCCGAACCGATGAGTGAGCTTCCAGCCTTCTCAACAGTGAAATCAAGCTCTGCGGACCATGCAACTGCCATATTTCCGTCTATCTTCAGCTCGTCGCCGTTGAGCTGTACTTCTATAAGCTCTTCAGCAGGAACAATGCTCTCTAAAGCGACAACACCTGCGCCCGAAAGTGAGAGGTTGAACATGCCCTCTCCGCCGAGAACTGCGGAAGAAACGTTCTTTCTTGCGATAACGTTCTGATTTACCGTACCGTCACATGCAAGGAACATGCCGTCCTCTATGACCATACCCTTGCCCCACTTGCTTACGTCCTCAAGGAGGATGTACTTATATGTAGGTTCGAGAACTACGACACCTGTGCCCTTATACTCGGGTTTTACAGCAGATTCCTTTGTAACAGCGCCCTTGAACATCTTGCCCATAAGGTCGCCAACGCCCTTGACGCCTGTAGTTACCTGTATAGCGCCTGAAGTCCACTGCATAGCACCTGCCTGTATAACAGCGCTGTTTCCTTTGAGTCCGATAACTACCTGACGTCTGCGAACGCCCATTTTGCTCATAAAGAACTCGTTCTGTGCGGTAAAAGTATTTACGCTGAGGTCTCTTTCATACTCCAGTACCTTGAAGCATCCGAGTGAGTTGATGAATTTGCGGTTGTCGTTTTCAAGATTGATGATATTCATAGTTAATTCCTCTTCCTTTATTTAATATGATACATGTCACACCTTTGAGGTGTGTTCATTTCCGTTGCTTGATGAAACTATGCCAAATAGGTCACTTACTGCTTTTCTTCTTAGCTGATGTCTTCGGAGCTGCCTTTTTTCTGCCTGATGCAGGCTTCTTTGCAGTTCTCTTTTCAAGGTTAGTCTTAAGGCGCTCCTGACGTGCCTGACGGTCCGAAAGTCTCTTGTAAGCGTCATCGTAGAGTGCCTCCTGAGAATTCAGCGGAACATCGCTTGCCCTTCTCATTGCCACACGGCTGTAGCTGCCGTCACTGTTCATGACTCTTGCCTTTACATTGTCCGCCATAAGAGTTCTGAACAGCTCACGGATGCGCTTTTTAAGGCGCTCATCCTCTATAGGTGCAGCCACCTCCACACGGCGGATAGTATTTCTGCTCATGTAGTCCGCAGAACCTATATACATCTTCTGAGCCTTGGAATCCTTGCCGAATATGAATATACGGCTGTGTTCAAGGAAACGTCCGACGATGCTTCTTACGGTTATATTCTCGGTATATCCCTGAACTCCGGGAACGAGACAGCATATGCCTCTTACAACGAGTTCAACTTTCACTCCTGCCTGTGATGCCTCAACCAGCTTATCGATGATAGTCCTGTCGCTGAGGGAATTTATCTTTGCAGCAATGTATCCCGAACCACCCGAACGTGCAATATCTATCTGCTCATCCATAAGTGCGAGAACCTGCGGGCGCAGTGCAAGGGGAGACACAAGAAGTTTTCTTGTTTCCTCTACGAATGTGCCGTTCTGAAGAGCTGTGAAAACGTCCTCGGCATCGGCAGCGATATCTCTGTCTGCGGTAAGGAGCATAAGGTCCGTATAGAGCGCAGAGGTCTTTTCGTTGTAGTTGCCTGTACCGACCTGTGTTACGTACTCGAATCCGCCGCCTCTTGCCCTTCTTGTTATCAGCAGAAGCTTTGAATGTGCCTTGTAGTCCTTCGGACCGTATATAACATTGACGCCCGAATTCTGGAGTATCTTGGACCACTCGATATTATTCGCCTCGTCAAATCTCGCACGAAGCTCTATCATTACCAGTACATCCTTGCCGTTTTCGGCAGCAGTACACAATGCGCTTATGACCTTGCTGTTGCGTGCAAGACGGTAAAGGGTTATCTTTATGGAAGCGACCTTCGGATCAACTGCGGATTCCTCCAGCAGTCTGATGAAGGATGTGGTCATGGACTCGAACGGATAGCTGAGGAGTATATCCTTGCTCTTCACCTGTGCGAACACGGACCTTGTATCGCTCAGCATCGCCGACTTCTGCGGAACTCTCTTTACGTAGTGAAGCTCGGGGGAGAGGTCCATTTCCTGAAGCTCGAAGAGATAGGATAAGTCAAGCGGTATATGCGAATGGAACACACGGTCGTTCTTGAGTTTCAGCTTACGGCAGATATAGTCTGTAGCATCACGGCTGAACTCGTCGAAAACTTCAAGGCGCATAGGTGCAAGCTTTTTTGCGCTTTGCCACAAGCTCTTCCATACGGTCGCGGAATTCAGCGCCCTTGCCCGATACCATGATATCGGCGCTTCTTGTGATGCGTATAAGTGCCCTGTCAAGGACCTTATAACCCTTGAACATAAGATGAGCGTATTTCAGCACGACCTCTTCTTCGAGTATAAAGCGCTTTCCGCCGTTTCCGAGAGGGATGATACGCTCGCTGTTGTCACGGGTTATGGGGATAACTCCGATAGCTACGCCTTTTTTCGAGGCAAGCTGTACTGCGGCATATATCGCCTTGTTTTTCAGGAACGGGAACGGAAGTGCATCATTTATGACGATACCCGTGATAAAAGGCTTCAGTTCGCGCTTGAAATAGAGTTCAAGGAAGCTGAGTTCCTCCGGGGTTGCATTTCCGAAGTTAACGTGTTCGTATCCGACTGCTCTGAGTTCCTGCATATTCTTTGTGAAGGTCTCTTCAACAGCAGGTCTCAGACGGCGGACAGCAGTAAATACGGCGTCAAGCTGCTGAGCGGGAGTCATACCCGTCTTGCTGTCTGGACGCTTTGGATTATTGACTGCTGCATCTGTCAGAGAACCAACTCTTACCATAAAGAACTCGTCGAGGTTGCTCTGATATATAGCAGAAAACGAGAGTCTTTCCAGCAGTGGGTTACGTTCATCCGCCGCCTCTTCAAGAACACGGCTGTTGAATTTAAGCCATGAAAGCTCCCTGTTTTCGAGGTATTCCATAGTAGTCTCCAATCTGCCTTGCGGCATATTTTATATAAATGTCGCTATGTTTCTCAGACAATTTATACATTTTTATTATATAGCTTTTTCCGTCGATTGTCAAGGTTTTTCAACATTATGCAATAGGGTATCCACACTATTGCAGTCCTGCGTATAAAAAAAGCCATAGCACTTCCGATCAGAAATGCTATGGCTTTATAGTTTTTAGAATTGATTATTGATAAAGGTCAGACCTTATCAGAAATTCATTGCATTGCGGACGATCTCCATTCTCTTTTCAAGGAAATCATAGATAGAAACATTCTGACCGCCGAACATGCCGAGAGCATCGCCCCACATGCCGCCCATCATGCCCCAGCCGCCGTTGCCGCCTGCAACGCCGTCTGCGTTTCCGCCGAAGTTCCAGCCGCCCCACTGGTTCCACTGGTTGTTATTACCCTGCTGTCCCCAAGGATCCTGCTGCTGCTGTCCCCATGGATTCTGCTGCTGGCCCCATGGATCCTGCTGCTGTCCCCACTGATTGTTATTGTTGTTGCCTGTTGAGAGACCGTTTGCAGACTTTGCTATGTTGGACTCGAACTGGTCTGCTGTAAAGAAGAATCTTGGATCTGCCTTTACGTGATCGCGGATTATAGAAGCATATCTGTTGATAGACTGTCCCGGATCGCTGTACATATTGTAGATAGTCTTTACATAGTCCTTGTACATATCGTAATACTCAGGAACCTGAAGAAGCTTTGCAAGCGGACGGTCAGCAACTGTTACCTGATAGAGTGAAGTTGTAACATCAGATTCAACAGAACCGCCGTTATCCATGAAGTTGCCCATTGAGAGGTTGTAGTCCCAGCCTACGAAGTAAGCCTTGCCGCCTGTGAACATGAGGTAGTAGTTATGAGCAAGTGTGCCGTTATAGCTGTCGTAATTGCACATAACCGAGTTTACTGCGAAGCCCTTAAGGAAGCTCGGAACATCGATATAGTCCTCAATGAACTTATAGTTTGTGGATGTAAGCTGATTGATAGCAGTCTTTATGTCGCCGATATGCTGGAAGTTATCATCTGTACCGAACTTGACATCAAAGTTGCTCAGCTCCATATTCTCTGTGAAAGAGCAGTAGCCGTTATTCTGACCGCCGAAGCCGCCCCAGCCGCCGCCGCCTTGTTTATCGGTAGCCTTGTAGAGAACTGAATCATTATCAACTGCATAGCGCTCTGCAAGAGTATTGCCTGGCTGTTCAGCGAGGAAATAGAAGCTGTAGAGCTTGCCGTTGAGGTACATATCTGTGTATGCACATTTAGGTCCAACACCTTCTATCTCATCAAGAGCATCATAGCAGAGAACATCTCTCATGCATGAAGGATCGCCGAACATGTTGTTCATGCAGAATTCTGTAAGACCGTGGTAGTTGTTGAGCTTGTTATACTTATCAAGCTTTATGCGGAGACTGTACTTATCCTTGCCTGACTGTGTTACCATCATACGTGAGCTGTTACCCTTTGTTCTGATAGCAGCATTCTCGATCTTTTCGCCGTCGATGACGATATCGCATGGATAGTATTCTTCGCTTTCAGCGTTCTTGATGAGATCCTGCCACTGAGCCTCGCTCATCTGAACGTCTATCTTGTGAACGTTTGTCTTCTCGAAGAGATCGCCGTAGAGAAGCTCTCCGTCCTCTTTGTTGTTAACATCGCTGTACTTTGCGGGAGTGCCTGCCTTGAAGGCATCGCCCTGAGCAGAACTGCACTGTATTCCGCCTGTGTACAGAGTATAGCCTGCGGACTGAGCGAAGCCTGCTGAAGAAACGAGAGCATAGCTGAACTTCTTCGGGTTGTTTGCCTCGAATACGGTATTTCCGCCGCTTGTAAGAGTTATCGGATTGTTCTTTGACCATTCCTTTACATAATCCAGAACGATAGTCGGCTGAGTTACGTTAGTGAATGTAGCAAGCTGGTTGTCTGTAGCAGTTGCAAGGAGCTCGCCGCCTGTGATATTAACTTCAAGCTCGCAGGTAAGACCTCTGTCGCCGCAGGCAATAGTATTACCGCCTGAGATGTTGATAGCAGTCTCGCCCTGGATAGCGTCCTTGCCTGACTTGATGTTAATAGTACCGCCCTCGATATCAACATTACCCTTGGATGACTTAATTCCGTCGCCCTCTGCATCGATATTGAGAGTTCCTCCCTTTACTGTTACCGACTTCTTGCCCTTTACAGCGTCGTTGCCGTTTTCAGCATCGAGAGTATTTATTGTTATTACACCGCCTGTGATCTTAATATCATTGTTTGATACAACAGCGGTCTGATAGTTTGCGTTTATTTCGAGTTTACCTGTACCCTGATCGCCGCCCTTGATAGTAAGGTCGTCCTTAGCTTCGATAACAGCGGTATCAAGGAAGTCTCCGGCGTAAGCTGTTTCACCGTCGGAGAGGAAATTTTCTGTGCCGTCCTCAAGGGTTATGGAAGTCTTATCCGCATTCTTTATGAATACAGCAGGAGCAGACTTGCCTGTGATCTTAACGCCCTTGAATATCAGCTTTACTGTACCCGGATCAGCATTCTCGTCGGGAACTTCAACATAGATCTGTCCGTCATCGAGAGTACCGTCGATATAGTAGCTTCCCGAGTGGCTGATAGTTACCTTTGAACCGTTAGCCTCTGCGTACTTGCCTTCTACGGATACAGAATTATTTTTCAGGTGGATATAGGTCTCAACGTCCTCAACAGGAACAGGAGCAGCAGTTGGTGCCTCTGTAGGAGCTTCAGTCGGAGCCTCTGTAGGAGCTGCTGTAGGAGCTGCTGTAGGAGCTTCTGTTACAGGCCGAACTGAACCATGACTGCCTTCCTGCCATGATTCAGGAAGTGAAGCTAAAACCTTTGCATCGAGCTTCTGGATAGAAAGAGCGTCCATAGCGGTAACGCCGTCGCCTCTGTTATAAACATCGGCGTTATCCAGAGCCTGAGGTGAAAGATCGTATTTCTTTGAATTTGCAACATACTGAAGTATTGAAAGCGCATCGGCGATAGTTACATCACCGTCAAGAGAAGCGTCGCCATAAACAGTTTCCGCAGCCTGTGCAGACATTGATACAGCAGACGAAGCAGAGATAAGCATGCAGGCAGCAAATAAACCCGCACCCAATTTACCTGCCAGATGATTTTTCATAATGACCAGACTCCTTTACAATAAGATGAAGTATAGGGTATTAATACTTAGCTTAATCATAAAGTCCATTCCTTAAAACAATCTTAAAATAATCTTAATGTTTTTAAGTGTTAACATACTGTTAATTTAGTTCTGTTAACTTTTTTAAGCAGGCGTGAGAATAGTCCCTTAAATAGCTGATATAGCCCTTCGATCGCATTTACAAAACCGAACAGTTTTTACAGCACCGCACCTCCCCCCAGAGATGCGGCGCCGCTTTTATTCAGTTGTTTCTCAATACAGCCACTTATTCGCGAACGTATCGAAGAAAGGATCCTTATTCTTTGGAAGATCAAATACTGATGTCTGGAGCTGTCCGAGATCCATAGTCGGCTGTATTCCGTATACATGATAATCGAAATACTGGACCATATACTTAACGTCCTCTTCTATGACAGCATGACCTTCCTTATGTATATTGATCGCAATATGATCACTGAGATCGAGATAGTCGAATACATGCTTTGTTCCGAGATAGCTTGCCCACATTGACGGAGCATTTACCCAGTCTTCACTTACGCATGAGCCTATGATGAACAGGTATCTGTTCGGATCTGCAACGAGTGAGCCCAGCATATGCTGATCCATAGGTATCTGGTTTGCGTTTCTGAATTCAAGGAAGCGGTTGTTGAACCAGCCTCTTTCATCCATGGACTGTAAGCTTCCGAGGGGTTCGTTCTGACCGTATCTGTAGCTTGAAGAAGCGCCCTTTGATGAGAAGTCGTAGGTCTTGCCCTCAGACATATAGCGGTAAAGTGCCAGTCCTCCCGCACCTGAGCAGGAAGGAGCTACCATCTTGAATCTGGTATCGAAAGCACCGCATACAGCAGTAGCCTTGCCCCAGCGTGAAACGCCCGTAACGATAGAACTGTCAGGATTAATGTTCAGTTCCTCGCCTGCACCTGCATAGAGAGCATCAAGTATCTTGCTGCATCCCCATGACCAGCCAAGCAGTGCGCCTGTCTGTTCATCCCAGTTGTTTCCGTAAGGATAGAGAGTATAGAATGCGCCCTGATGAGCTGTATTATCCGATGCTACAGGGTTAGAGAAGATACCTGCATCAATGGTTATAACGGCATAGCCGAGTCCCTTTGCAGTGTTCTCTGATATTCCTGTATGCATACCTACGATTACAGGAGCGCCGCCCTCATGTCTTACCTTGTTAGGACGTGTGATCTTTGCAGGGAATGACGCAGATTTACCTGTACTCAGGCGTTTTACGGTAATCGTCATGGTATCGCCGCTTATCTTGTAGGATACCTCTTCATCAGAACCGTCGCGGTACATTCCGTACATATAGTATTCGTACATACATCTCAGCTCGCTGGCACGTCTGTACCAGTCTTCCTGAGATTCTACCTTAGAACCGTCCATGAAAATGAACGGATCGGGTATATCGCTCTTGGATTGCAGTGAACCGACAGAAGGGAAGTCGTAAGACTTCGGATAATCCTGCGGTTCAGGTATTGCAGGCTTTGGAAGCTCGGGGAATTCCTCGATAGCGCCTCCTGAGAAATCGGCAACATAATTTATATCTTCTGCTGTGATCTCGCCGTCTCCGTTGATATCAGCCTGCTTTAAAAGTGATTTTTCCTGTGATCCGATCTGGATAGCCTGACGCATAAGAACGACGTCAAAAACGTTTATAACGCCGTCTTCGTTAAGATCGCCTCTTATATTTTTTACTGTTGGTTTTGTTGACGGTGTGGAAGGAGTTGACGGCTTTGATGATGCCGAACCCTTTATCACAATATCATCTGCATAGAAATTTACAAGGCTGTCGGGAGCTTCGATATAGACCTGAAGGTCTGATGCTCCTGACGGGATCGTATAGCTGCTGTTTGCGAGTGTTATCCACTCACCTTTTGATGCCGATTCCAGAGCTATCTGATCATACGATGTAACACCGCTCGCATCGGAATACTGCAATGTAAGCTTGAAGTTTTCTGAAGCCGCACCCTCCCGGTACATAACATGGGCTTCAAAGCTATAGGTATTCCCTGCAGAGAAAGATGAACCCAGCGATTTTGTAACGCCGTTCCATTCCGCAGCGCGGTCGGTAACATAAATAGATGAATTACCGCTGTTTGCGTAGTCTTTGGTGACAGCTGCCGATGCCGAACCGCGTCCGGTCCAGCCGTCTGCGCCGCTTTCAAAGCTGCTTTCCAACAAAGTAACGATCTCGTTTTCGTCGGCTGCCAGACCACTGCCTACTACTGAACTGCCGAGACTTGATGCCGTCACGGCCGCCGCTAATAACAGCGACGAGAATTTTATGGACTTCATTATCAATCCCTCCGTACTCCGCCCTTTATACACCTGAAAGCTCCCCCTTATGAAACTGACAGGCAAAAGAACGGATTCTATACTTATTCCATAATATTCTGTTCGGCTATGTAGCGATCGTGGCTATATTCCAATTAAAATATAACGCAAATTATCCAAATTGTAAAGTAACTGTGAATAACTCCACAATTTTTGATTAGCAATCCGCAAGATTTGGTATAATTTGTGCACAAATCACAAAAAATGCATAATTTAAGTATCCTTTAAAGTAGATGCCCTCTCCGTAAACGCTGATATATCGCTAATTTTCGGGAAAAATCAATGTTCTGTATAAAACGGAAGCGGCTGTCAAATGACAGCCGCCTTATGAGGGATGATATATAAGGAATATGCTTTATCAATTATGGAGCTCAGCCAATGCTCCAGCTATCGAGCTCTGCGTTGCCGCTTGCTACGAAATAGAGATCCTTCTGTCCGCTTACTGAGCCGACTGTGGATACTGTGATATCGTCCATGCTGCTGCCGAGTTCTACATAACCCAGAACGTCGCCTGTAGGACTGCCTACGCAAACCTTTATAGCGCCGCTGCCTGAAGCTCTGAGTGTGATAGTGTCTGCACCCTTGCTGAAGTTTACTCCGCTGACCTTGATCCAGCTTCCTGCCTTCATTGAAACAGTTGTGTTGCCGAGTCCGTTGACCTTGATATCGTTGGACTGGTTAGACATTGTCTCTGCCTGTACAGTTTCGTATGGATTGAGGCTCTCGAGCTGGCTAACGCCGTTCTGTGAACCGCTGCATGTGATCTTTCCGTTGTTTAAAGTTGCCTTATCGATACAGGGTGATCTGTAGTTAAGGCCCTTGCCGCCATTAACGCCCATACGCATTTCAAGCTGACGTGAGTGATAAAGTACGTAGTAGTTGCCCTTGAATTCGATAATTGAGTGGTGGTTGTTACCGCCGTTATCGAGTCTCTGTGAGCCTGTGTTCTTGAATACAACGCCCTGATACTGGTAACCCTTAAGAGGATCTGTTGATGTCATGTAACCGATATCAGCATTGCCGAATGAATTGCCGTTTACATTTGCACCGCCGGGAACATTCCAGTTATGGCAGAATGAATAGTACCATGTGCTGCCGATCTTTATCATGCTTGAATCTTCAAAGAGGTAAGGTGTGCCGGGATCGATAGGTGTACCTACGATAGATATCATGTCACTGCCAAGCTTAGCGATACGTCCCTGCTTTGTATTAGCAGCCTGTCCTTCCGGAACACCGCCGCCGTATGCAATGATACCTGTATCTGTATCAGGATCATAGTAAACGCCGGGATCGAAGAGCCATGTTACGTTACTGTTAGGTGTGCTTCTTGAAATAAGCTCGTGACCAAGAGGATCCTTTACATTCTTGCTGAATGTCGGATCATCAGCAGTGATAACGCCGATACCTGAACCGTTGTTTGCGAAGTAAAGGAAGAACTTGTCCTGTCCGTTGATCTTCTTCCATGCAGCATCAGGAGCCCATGCGTTATTAGCCCATCTTGCTATAGGAGTGCCGTTAACTCTTGTCTTTGCAACAGGGATCTGACCGTGGTCAGTCCAGTTTACAAGGTCTGCTGTTGATAAAACGTTGATATAGCCTGAAGAATAGTCATTCTCGATCATCTGATTATTCTTGTATGCGAATTCATCAGCTGTTGTATAAACGTAAAGTCTTCCGTCGTATACGAGCCAGCCGGGATCAGCACCGAAACGCTGTGTATAGATCGGATTGTTCTCTCCGTCCTTCTTATAGCTTGAACCTATCTTAACATTTTTGAAAAGTGATTCCATAAGTGATGTATCAACTGCCTTTGCTGAAACAGGGAATTCCTTTATCTTGTTAACGAGGTATTCGTTAAGGAGTACCACGTCATTCATCTCGAAAGTACCGCTCTGATCGACGTCAGCAGCCTTCTTGGTGTCGGAATCGCTTATGCCGTCAACGATGCCCTTACGAGCGAGAGGCATATCAAGTGCAGTGATCTTGCCGTCGAAGTTGATGTCGCCTCTGATGAGCTTGCCTGAAGGTACGGGATCATTGCCCTGTGAAGGTATCTCTACAGGATCAGGACCGAGGATGCCTGTGCCTGCTACAGCACCGATAACTTCATCAACGTAGAATGAAGTGAGTGAATCCTCTGTCTCAACGTAGATCTGCATATTGGATGCGTCTGAAGGGATCTTGTAGTTTGTATTTGCAAGCTGTACCCACTCGCCCTTAACGCCTGTAGCTGTAGCTATCTTGTCGTAATGAGGCTCTCCGTCAGAACCGTCATACTGAAGTGTAAGGTGGAATGTATCTGTAGCATCACCTGTAAGGTATGATACACATGCGCTGAAGCTGTACTCCTCGCCGGGCTTGAAAGCACGGGTATTGAGTGTGTAAGAAGCGCCGTTCCATGAAGCTTCACGGTCTGAAACATAAAGTGAGTTGCTGCCTACGAATGCAGTATCGCTGCTGGACTTTACTGAGTCTGCGCCGCGTGTTGTGAAGCCGTCCTCTGTGCCCTCGAATCCGCACTGGAAGTACCAGCCGTACTGGTTAGGCTCAACAGGTGTGGCTGTTGCACTGCCGATGTTAGGGTTCTTGCCGTCGCCCCACTCACTGTCGGGTACGAGCGATGCAATAGCGTTATAAGCAGCCTTTGCCTGGTTGTTCTTATCGTAAAGAAGCGGATCGTTGCTTTTTCCAGTTGACTTGTCAGTACCTACCCATGAGTTAGCATCGTTAGGTCCCCAGATCTGCATAAGTGTTACCTTGTTGCCGTTCGGGTGGTTCTCGTTCCACTCCATAGCATGCTGGAAGATAGCCTTATACTTTGTAGCCTGATCCTGTAATGAGAACTTTCCGCCCTCAGTAGAGATATCGAGCTCTGTTACCTGAACATCGATGCCGAGGTTGAGGTATTTGTCCATAGCCTTGAGGTATGAATTTGTATCGCCCCATGCGTTGCTTGCAGCAGCGCTGATGTGGGACTGCATTCCCATTCCGTCCAGAACGCCCTTAGCGCTGAGCGGCTTGAGGATAGTATTTATAATGCAGTTCTGCTTGCCTTCTGCGAACTCGTTATAGTCGTTGTAGTAAAGCTTGCATCCGTCGGGAGCGTACTGTCTTGCGTAAGTGAAAGCCTTCTCGATGAAACTGTTGTCGCCGTAGACCTGAACCCAGCCTGACTTTCCGCCCTGTCCCTGAACATTATTGTCGCCGGGCTCTCTTGCGCCGCCGTAGTTTGCCTGACGGTTTCCGTCATCTGAAACGCACTCGTTGCAGACATCGTATGCGAATAATTCAAGTGAAGGATACTGGCTCTCGAAAGCTGCGAACATGTTCTTGATGTAGCTTTCCATACGCTTGTCCATGGTGCTCTTGCTTACCCATGCGCCGTTGGAATTAAAGCCTTCCTTGAAGAACTGAACAGGAGTCTGGCTGTGCCATACAAATGTATGGCCTCTGAAGCCGATACCGTTCTTTGCAGCGAAATCGGCAATAGCAGAACATCTGCTGAGTGATACCTTTACATTTGTATCTGTAGAGCCGTTGAAAACGAGTGTAGCGTCAGGCTTTGTCTCGTTCTCGCACTCGATAACGTTGCAGTCCTTTGTGATATTTGCCTTGATTCCCGAATCATTTACAGTACCGCCGTTGAGGATATTACCAACACGGAAGTAGTTAGCGAATTCGTCCTTAAGTCCCTTGCCTGAAGGAATAGCATAGACATCTGCTGCCGACTTTTTGGTAGTTACCTTAACTTCATCGAAGCTGAAATCATCAGTCGAATCATTGGTAAGAGTCAGCATATACTCGTATGTTCCCTCGGGAGCCTTATAATCTGCTGAAAGCTCGGTCCACTGACCGCCCTTTACCTTCTTTTCTGCAAGCTCAACAACTGTTTCCTTATCGGTCTTTGCATCGATATAAAGAAGTGTGAGCTTGAATGTACTGTCCTTCTCGCTGAACACCTGCATTGAGTAGTCATACTTTACTCCGCCTGTCAGGTAAAATCCCTTTGAAGAAGCAGCACCGTCCTCTGTGGAGGTACGTCCTGTGACCTTCATGCCTCTTGAAGCGCCGAAACCGCCGTTATCCTCGGCAGTGAGCACGATAGAATCGTCCGTACCGTGCCAGCCGTCGTAGTTGACCTCGAAGCTGTCGTAAACAACTTCAGCAGCGTAAGTCGGAGCTGCAAGCTGTGGGAAAGCCGCCATAGCACCTGCACAGCAGGTAAGCGACGTTAGTGCCGCAAGCATTTTTTTCATTTTCATAAACTGATCATCTCCTCATTAGATCTTAACATTGATTACCCTATTTGTCCTTTTGAATAAATCACTATAACGTCCGATCATTTATTCTGACTATATTATACAACGGCAAAACGAGAGTTTTCAACCCACAATTTGCAGATTTAGTGCAAAAAATGCAGATTAACCTATTGATTTTTGAATTTTCTATGTTATAATAAAGGTGTAATCAATAACCGCAATCAGGCGGTTATTGCCCCGAACTATGTTCGGGAAAGCGCAAATTCTTCATAAAATAGTGAATTTGCGCGTCACATTTCTTTATGTCAGGCTCATTTTGCCCTTTCGGGCAAAACAAAGTGCAAGAAAAAACTTCTATATAATAATTTTTCTTGCACTTTGGCACCTTAAAATCGGATATCTACAGCTTGTATTATCCGATTTTAAGGTGTTGAGCAGACATTAATAAAGGTGTGATCAATAACCGCAATCAGGCGGTTATTACCCCGAACTATGTTCGGGAAAGCGCAAATTCTTCATAAAATAGTGAATTTGCGCGTCACATTTCTTTATATCAGGCAGACATTAATAAGGGTAAGGGAAAATAATGATCATCCGTCAGGACGGCTTACGGCACTGTTTCAGCCGCATTAAACATCCGCCTGCGGAACACAAAAGGAGATAATCATGAATGGCAACGATCGTCCGCTCATAGGCGTCATTACCGCCAGAGCATCTCAGAGTGAACAGCGCCAGCTTCTTAAAGGCATACTTTCAAAAGCCGAAGAGCTGGGTATGGATACCGCTGTATTTTCAAACGTATATAATTTCGTGGAGTATTTCGCAGACGTCGACGTTGAAAACAAGATATACGAGCTTGTCAAATCCGAACGCCTCGACGGAATAATCCTCGCCTCGGAATCGCTTATCTATCCGGATCTCAGAAAGAATATCTACAACTATTTCAGCGAAATGGATATCCCCATCGTCATAATAGATGCGGAGGTCGAAGGATACACCTGCATAAACAGTGATGTAAAACGTGATTTCAGCGATATCGCTCGTCATCTCACTGACGTTCACGGCTTTACCGATATCGATATCATTACAGGTCCCGACATGTACGAGACCTCGCTCCTGCGTGTTGCCGGAGTAAAGCAGGTAATGGACGAAAGAGGCATCCCCTTCGGCGAGGGAAACGTCATCTACGGCAATTTCTGGATAAATACAGGCGAAGACCTTGCCGTTGATTACATAAGCGGCAAGCGCCGAATCCCTCAGGCTGTTATCTGCGCCAACGACTACATGGCTTTCGGACTTCTTGACAAACTTTTCGATAACGATATAACTCCGCCCGACGATATTACAGTCATCGGATATGAGCACGTCGGCGAAAGGATATACCACTCCCCCGTGCTGACTACTTATCAGCGCACACGTTCGGCTATAGGCGCAAAAGCCGCCGCACTCATCTATTCGGAGATAACGGGTGCTCCTCCCCAGGACATCGATATTTCGGGATATATGATATGCGGTGATACCTGCTCCTGCGGTGTGGATAAAAAATACCTCCGCGAGGAATTCGTCGAGGTAAGACAGATACAGTTCTACAATGATATGAACTTCTGCGGCAATTTTGAACAGCAGTCCGCTGCCTGCCGTTCACTTTCGGACTATATCCGAACACTTCAGGAGTTCTCCTATTTAATAAGAAACGTTTCGGGAGTGTATCTCTGCCTTTACGAGAACTGGTGCAACAGAACGGGAAAAGACTCCATACATGAATGTACCAATAACGAACCGATGATATGCTACCGTATAATAAGTCCCGAACAGGCGACAAGCGATCCTAAATTCTTCATAAGAGGTCAGCTCTTCCCGCCTGAACTTCCCGGTGCAGGTGATAAGAAGTTCCTGTTCTTCATACCTATGTTTTCAGAGGGAAAAGAGTACGGGCATTTCATTTTGCAGTATACAACTCCCGATACCTACGATACTGTAATGATAGACTGGCTTAAAATAGCCGTAAATGCATTGCAGGTGCTTCGTATGAAGAACGATATCAACACTCTTCTCGAGTGCAGCAGTCTCTCGGAATATCACGATTCTGCTACGGGACTCTATAATAAGCGCGGTTTCGAAAACGAACTCGCAAGCACCTCAAAAGCTCTCAGCAAACAGGAAAATATACTTCTTATAATGGTGCGGACAGGTGTTTACTCCGATGACAGCCGCATAGACGAGAAAAATCTCTCCGTAAGGCTCGATATTGAGATATCCGAGTGCCTTAAGCGCCTCGCCGCCGATATAAACGGATTCTGCGGAAAGATCTCGGATAAACTGTACGTTGTCGCGGCTTCAGGCGAATTTACCGAAGAAGAAGCTGACCTCATCGTAGATAAGCTGAATGTTATAATCTCACATTCACCACTCTACAGTCAGGAAAGAGGCCTTGATACGCTGTTCATGGGTTCAAGGATACTCTCGGAAGACTCCAATAACGATGAGTGCATATTAACGCTCAGCGAAGAAATAAATACTAAGATAAAGGAGCTTTCCGAGGAACGCCGCCACGCATATTATAATGACTATTTAAAGGTAAGGAACTCTATGTACAGCGATCCCGGAAACGAATGGGATGCCCAGAAAACCTGCCGTGATTTCCGACTGAGCTATGGTCATTTCCGTGCTACCTACAAGGATATCTTCGGCATAAGCTTCCACCAGGATCTTATAAGAAGCCGTATCTCCATGGCAAAATACCTCCTCCTCACCACAAGTCTCAGCCTCCCTGCTATCGCATTCAAGTGCGGCTACGAGGATGACAAATACTTCATGCGGCAGTTCAGACAGTTCACCGGTACTACTCCCAACAGCTACAGAAACAGCTCCGTGTGACCTTTTTGCATACCGAATAACCGGTTTCACCGACCGCTCCCCCGAAAACCCGTTTTCACCTACCGTTAAACGGAAAACTATTGTGTTTTTTTGCATCATGCTATAATAGAATCATGAGGTGAGCACAAAGAAAGAAAACGCCTCAGAAATTCCTTTTCTAAGGTATCTCAGCCGAACCGTCAAGCGCGCGTAGTATGGTAAAGCTTTGATATAAATACATTAAAACAAATTTATATTTAAAATGGAGGAAATCATAATGAACACTAATTTTACAGAACTTTCAATGAATGAGATCGAAGCTATCGAGGGTGGTAGATGGTACGTTAGAGTTGCTGGTGCTGCTCTCTTTGTTGCTGGCGTTGTAAGCACATTCTACGGCAATCCTATGGGCCCTGATGCTGCTGCACTTGGTGCATACGCTGTATATACAGGCTGATCAGTCTCATTTATTTAAATTTTAAGTCTTTAAAAGCTCTGGATGCATATCGTGTTCAGAGCTTTTAACTTTTTCCAAATCCTATTCACTTTTCGCAAAAAAGTATTTTTTGTTGCCGAATAGCCGGTTTCACCGACCGCTCCCCCGAAAACCCGTTTTCACCGACCGTTAAACGGAAAACTATTGTATTTTTTCGGCATCATGCTATAATAGAATCATGAGGTGAGCACAAAGAAAGAAAACACCTCAGAAATTTCTTATCTAAGGTATCTCAGCCGAACCGTCAAGCGCGCGTAGTATGGTAAAGCTTTGATATAAATACAAAAAAATAAAAAATATATTTAATGGAGGAAATCATAATGAACACTAATTTTACAGAACTGTCAATGACTGAAATTCAGACAATCGACGGCGGTTGGAGCTGGAAGAAATTTGGCGATATCTGTGCTGACATCTGCTATGTTGGATCTTTCGTTGTTAGTCCCGAATTAGCTCTTGTAGCAACAGTTGCATACAAGGCTTGGGATAAATATAATTCATAATCATTAAAGATAGAAAATCTTTAATCTCTAAGTTAAAGCGTCTCGAATCTTCGAGGCGCTTTTTTCTCCCCGTTCCTATTTACTTTTTCGCAGAGAAGTGGTATAATATTCAGCAGATGTTATGATACGGAGGTTTTACCCATGAGCTTTACTCCAAAGGAGATACTGAATTTTGTCGAAGAGAATGACGTAAAGTTCATACGTCTGACATTCTGCGACATGTCGGGCAGTCTGAAAAACGTAGCGATCATGCCGAACGAGCTTCAGCGTGCATTTACGGACGGCATACCCTTTGATGCTTCATACTTTGACAGCAGCTGCTCTGATCTGCTGCTTTTCCCTGATATATCGACTCTTTCCGTACTTCCGTGGAGGCCGAAATCCGGAAGAGTAGTACGTTTCTTCTGCAGTCTCAAAAACACGGACGGTTCTGACTACGCAGGAGATATGCGAAGCGACCTCATAAACTACATGAATTCGCTGAGACTGGACGGCTATTCCTGTGAAATGGGTACTAAATGCGAATTTTACCTCTTTGAACTGGATGAAAACGGCGAACCCACAAAAACTCCCCATGACAACGGCGGATATCTGGACGTTGCACCTCTTGACAAGTGCGAGAACGCCCGCCGTGAGATATGCCTCTCTCTCGAAGAAATGGGACTCAGTCCGAAAAGCTCATGTCACAAGCACGGTCCCGGACAGAACGAGATAGAGTTCCGTGAAAACGAACCTGTTACCGCTGCGGACGATATGGTCCACTATAAGACCGTAGTTAAATCCATTGCCGCACAGAACGGACTTTTCGCTTCGTTCATGCCAAAGCCTCTTCAGAACGAGCACGGAAGTGCGCTCAGCATACTTCTCAGCCTGAAAAAGAACGGCGAATACATCTTCGGAAGCAGCACAGATGCCATGTCCGAAGAGGGAAAGTGCTTTATTTCGGGAGTTCTCAACCGTATAAGGGAGATAACCGCATTTCTGAATACAACTATAAACTCCTATGAACGTCTCGGGATAGGATATGCTCCGAAGTACGTAAACTGGTCCTATGAGAACCGTTCTCAGCTGATACGCATACCTGCTGCCGCAGGTACAGCTCCGCACATCGAGCTTCGCTCTGCGGACGCATGCTGCAATCCATATATCGCCTTCAAGCTCATTCTCGCCGCAGGTATAGAGGGTATCCGTTCTGGGGATTCCTCCCTTATGGGTTCTACCATGAAAACGGACGGTGCGCCTTCGGGATTTGATCCACTGCCCCACACTCTTGACGAGGCGCTTGAAATAGCAAAGGAAAGCGAATTTGTAAGGAAAACACTTCCCGAGAGCATCAGGAACGGCGCATATGCACTGATCGAGAGTCAGCTTCAGGAATACAGACTTGCAAAGGACAAGGAAGTATTTGAATACACTAAATACTTCAAATACATCTGACGGGGACGTAGATAGTTATGAATAAAGCTATGATAGTCGCACACCAGTCCGATACCACATCCTGCATCGAACAGGTTCTGAGGAACGAGGGATTCGGAAAGATATCCGTTATATCGAGCTGCAGTGAAGCGCGGCGCATAATAAAAAGCGAGACCGAACCCGATATCATCGTAATAAGTACACCTCTGCCCGATGAATTCGGTCAGGAGCTTGCAGAAATGGCGGCGGACAATACCTCCGCAGGCATAATACTCGTCTGTCTAAACGATATAGCGGAAGATATTGCGGACCGTGTATCGGATTCGGGAATAACCGTAGTTCCCAAACCGCTGGACCGTCAGCTCTTCACACGTACCGTAAAGCTGGTAACAGCCAACCGTTCACGTATGCTCGGACTGAAAAAGGAAAACGAGGAGCTTCTTTCGAAAATAGACGAGATGAGACTGATAAACCGTGCAAAATCCACACTTATGAAGTATCTTAAGTTCACCGAGCCGCAGGCTCACAAATATATCGAAAAGCAGGCAATGAATACACGTCAGACACGCCGCGAGGTGGCAATGCGCATCCTTGCGACCTATGAAAGATAACAAAGTCCGTCAGACTCTCGGAACAGAGCGGTCTGACGGACTTTTTGATTTTACGGATAAAAAGTAAAAAGCTATGCTGGGGAAGCATAGCCGAAAATGAAATAAATATAGAAGGGGAATTGGGGGATTACTTAATCCACCTTTATTATATAGAGCCAATCTTAAAATAATCTTAACCGAAACTTAAAACCAACTGAAATTTATCGGACGAATCTTGCCTTGATTATCGTATAGCCGTATGGACTTACGGTAAGTCTGTCATCTGCAAAATGTCCGTAGGCAGGAGCAAAATCTGTAAATCTGTAGAGTATCCTGCTTACATTTTCAAGAACTACATTATCTCCGCTCCTGTTGACGAACACGATATAATCCATATCATCGCCCTGACGGGTAAAGCCTGCAAGTCTGTCATCCGTTATCTCCTCGTCGTTGAGTACGAAATAAGCTCTTCCGAACCTCATATTCGGTATGGACTTCCTTACGCGGCTGAGTTCCGAAATATACTCGATAAGCTCCTGATCCTCGTGTCCCCAGGGGTAACAGCGGCGGTTGAAGGGGTCCTTATAGCCCTGCATACCTGCCTCATCTCCGTAGTAGATGCAGGGAACTCCGGGAAGGAAGAATATGAGCGCATAAGCGGCTTTCAGCAGGTTCTTGCCCTTCTTGTACTGTTCCTCATCGAGCATACGCTCTGCCATCCAGTCCTTGCTCTTGCCCTCGCATGATTCGCCGCCAAGACAGTTTATGGCACGTTCTATATCATGAGTTGAAACGAAGTTCATAAGTACGTTTCGTGAAGGTCTGGGGTAGTGTTCAAGGATAGTCATGATACCGTCGATAAGGTCTGACTGACTTCCGCCCTTAAGGAAATTGATGACAGCTTCACGGAAGGGGTAATTCATGACGGAATCAAGCTGATCGCCAAGCAGATAGCGTCTTTTTACGCCGTAGCTCTCCTTGTTGGTAGCGTCCTCCCATACCTCACCGATTATCAGCTTTTCGGTGTTGAAGCCTTTGACCGATCTTCTCAGGTCGTTAAGGAACTTATCGGGAAGCTCGTCCGCAACGTCCAGACGGAATCCCGCTGCGCCGAGTCCCAGCCAGTAGTGGAGAACTCCCTCCTCGCCGCATATGAACTCGGTATAGCTTTCGTTGGTCTCGATAACGTTCGGAAGGGTGTCGATTCCCCACCATGCCTCGTATTCATTCGGATAGTTGATGAATGAATACCATTCGTAGTATTTGCTGTCCTTGGACTGGTAAGCGCCGACCTCGGGATAGCGTCCGTTCTTGTTGAAGTAGATGCTGTCTGAACCTGTATGGGAGAAAACTCCGTCCAGAAGAACGTACATGCCGCGCTTTTTTGCCTCTTCGCAGAGCTGTTTAAAGTCCTCGTTGGTACCGAGAAGAGGATCCACCTTCATGTAATTTGCTGTATTGTAGCGGTGGTTCTCGTGGGATTCAAATATCGGGTTGAGGTAAATACAGGTAACACCGAGCTTTTCAAGGTAATCGAGCTTTGATATGATACCTGCTATATCGCCGCCGAAGTAATCGTTGTTCCAGACATGACCGTTATGGTCGGGCTTGTACCAAGGTGTACCGTCCCAGTCTTCGCGGATAACTCGTCCTGCAGGGATATTATCGTGAGGCTTTCCGCTCCTGCAGAAGCGGTCGGGGAATATCTGGTACATAACTCCGCCCTTAAGGAAATCGGGAGTGAAATAGTCATCGGCATATACAGTAAGCTGGAACAGTTCACCGTCCTGTACCGCACCCTGATGCGCATTGATACGCTTGATGTAATAGCGTATTCCTCCGCAGGTATAGGAGAAATAGTAGTAGTGGACATCGGTGTATCTTGCGTTATAATCGCAGGAATACACAAAGCAGTCCTCTTCCTCGGCGGAAACGTGCATAGGTATGAATCGCTCCTTGAAGCCTGTTCTGAAGAGAACAAGTACAGGCGGATAGTCAGGACAGACATCCTTCGGGAGCCTTATTGAGAAGCGGCAGGTCTCGTTCTTGCGGACCGCACCGAAAATAGACTTATATTCAATATGCCATGTATCATATATAGGTCTCATGAAAAACACTCCTTATTTTGATATTCAGCAAAGCGGTTGTGTTACCACAAAGGGAACGCCCCACAAGGCGTCCCCTCTTTTGATCGTTGTATTATTAAAGATTCCAGATGTTCTCTGCGTACTCGGTAACAGCACGATCAGCCGAGAATATACCTGCGCCTGCGATGTTGTTAAGAGACATCTTAGCCCATTTCAGCTTGTCATTGTAACATTCTGTGATATAGTTCTGAGCGTTTCTGTAGCTGTCATAGTCAGCAAGCACCATATACGGATCACGGGTTCTGAGCGAATCAGCAACATCGTTGAAGGTGCATCCGTTTATACCGTGATACATGCGATCGATAGCCTCATGGATCCTGCCGTCATTGTTGAAGTAGTACTGCGGATCATAGCCTCTGCCCTTAAGGTCGTTGACCTCGGGAGTTGTCATGCCGAAGATGACTATATTATCGTCGCCGCAGGCTTCCTTGATCTCGATATTTGCGCCGTCGAGAGTACCGAGTGTGATAGCGCCGTTGAGCATGAGCTTCATGTTGCCTGTACCCGAAGCCTCTGTACCAGCAAGGGATATCTGCTCGGATATATCAGCGGCAGGCATGAGAACCTCTGAAAGCGATACGCAGTAGTTCTCAAGGAATACGACCTGAAGCTTCTGGCTTATACGAGGATTCTTTCTTATCTCCTCGGATATAGCCCATATCAGCTTGATTATCTGCTTTGCAAGGTAGTAACCCGGAGCAGCCTTAGCAGCAAATATATAGGTCTTTGGAGTGAATGGAGCATCGGGATTATTCATAAGATAAGCATAATCCGTGAGTATATTCATAACGTTAAGGTGCTGTCTCTTATATTCGTGGAGACGCTTTACCTGAACATCAAAAATGCTGTCCGTGTTGAGTATGACGCTTGTGGAGTTCTTGACATGCTTAGCGAAGAACTCCTTGTTCTCCTTCTTGACATCCATAAGTCTGTTGAGAACTTCCTCATCGTCAGCGAACTTTCTGAACTTCTCCAGCTCAGCACCGTCCTTGATGAACTTCGGACCGATAGTATCCTTAAGGAGATTTGTAAGTCCGGGATTGGACTGATACAGCCAGCGTCTGTATGCGATACCGTTGGTAACGTTCTTGAACTTCTCGGGAGTATTCTCATACTCATCGTGGAATACAGACTGCTTGATTATCTCGGAATGGAGCTTTGATACGCCGTTTACGCTGTGTGAAGCCGCAACGCAGAGCGTAGCCATGTGAACTGTATTGTCCTTGATTATGGACATGCGTGTGGTCTTTGCACTGTCATAGCCGTTCTTTTCCATAAGGGACTGACAGTAGCGGTTGTTTATCTCAACGATGATAGAGAAGATTCTCGGAACGATGTGCTTCATGAGGTTGACATCCCATTTTTCGAGAGCCTCAGCCATAACAGTGTGGTTAGTGTAAGCGAAGGTCTTTGTAACTATGCTCCACGCCTTATCCCAGCTGTAGCCGCAGTCGTCAAGAAGTATACGCATGAGCTCGGGGATAGCGAGAGTCGGGTGGGTGTCATTGATATGGATAGCTACCTTGTCTGCAAGGTTTTCGAGAGTTCCGTAGACCATCATGTGGTTGTTTACGATATCGCCGATAGATGCGGCACAGAGGAAGTACTGCTGACGCAGACGGAGGCTCTTGCCTTCAAGGTGGTTATCGTTAGGATAGAGTATCTTTGAGATAGCGTTTGCTATAGAGTTCTGAGCAAGAGCGCTTGCATAATCGCCCTTGTTGAACATGTTCATATCGAATCCGGGAGCCTTTGCGGACCAGAGACGGAGAGTTGATACTCCCTCGCCGCCGTAACCCGATACATAGAGGTCGTAAGGAGTTGCAACGACAGTATTATAGTTTACGAGTGAGATGTGGTGATACTGTTTGTCCCAGTACTCCTGAAGGTCTCCCTCGAAGTGTACTTCAAGTGAAAGCTCGGGCTTTGGTACGAGCCATACGCTTCCGCCGGGGAGCCAGTTATCGGGGAGCTCGGTCTGCCAGCCGTCCTCAAGCTTCTGCTGGAAGATACCGTACTCATAGCATATGGAATAACCCATTGCAGGATAGCCTGTAGTAGCAAGACCGTCAAGGTAACATGCGGCAAGACGTCCGAGACCGCCGTTTCCGAGACCTGCATCAGGCTCGTGCTCGAATACCATGTCGAGATTTATAGTATAGTCCTTGAGGAATTTGCGTACATCGTCCGCAAGCTCAAGGTTATAAAGACTTGTTTTCAGTGAACGTCCCATCAGGAACTCCATTGAAAGGTAGTATACCTGCTTGCCGCCGACAGAGTGAGTGTGGTTAACGAAGCTTTGTCTTTTTGCACCAAGGATATCCACGATTATGGAAGAGAGTACCTGATAGACCTGCTTATCTGAGGCTTCCTCGGGAGACACGCTGTAAAGAGCCTGTAACTTCTTCGGAAAATCCTGTTTGATTTTTTCCATCAGAGGGTTTGCCTTTTTATTAGCTATTTTATTCTCCTATCCGCCGCACTGCGGCTAATTTACTTCCTGTATATTTTCATACTTATTTGCAATACGGAGAGTAGCCGAAAATCCACAGCGTAATTACAAAAAGTATATATAATATTCTATCACGTTTAATGAAAAGTTGTCAACTGTATATTTCACCAAATATTTCTCAACCGAATATCTATATTGCTGAAAACCAAACGAAAAAACGTGCATGTAGCTCTAATAAGCCTCAATGTTTTTGTACATATTATCCAAACCATACAAGCAGTAACGCCTAACTTTGTCTAATAAGTCGATTACAAAAAATATGCAAAAACACAACAATTTGATAAAAAAATAAAATTATATAAAATTTTCAAAAACATTTGAAATCTTTATAAATGTGTGGTATAATAAGTTTACAGACATTTTTCACGGTTCGTCATAATCCGATGAAAAAAGACAAAATGTGTAGAATTATCAAAGAAAAAACAAATGTAAAGGAGCTTGAAAGAATGGAAAAAAAGAAAGGATTCTCAGTACTTAAACTGATCATAACTATTATATGCATCGTCCTGATAATTATTTCAGTGGCGCTGAATATTGCTTTTTCAAAAAGCAGTTCCCCGAAACTTCTCGGAAGACAGATCTTCATCGTCAGCGAAGAGAATAACGCTATCGGCGAACGCCTTGTAAACGGCGCTGCTATCCTCGCAAAGGATGCCGCTGATGTAACTCTCGCCGTGGACGATATCGTTCTTTGCTATCCCGCAGATAAGCCCGATGAGCTCTGCGTAAGAAGCATCAGCTCCATAATCACATCTGATGACGGAAGCGAAAGATACTACACCCGTGATTCAGCTCACGAGGATAACAGCGATTCGATAACAAAGGATAAGATCTCTGCGGTCTGCACAGGCTATCCACAGAGCCTCGAGCTCGGACAGTTCATCAGCTTTGCCACAAGCGGCAAGGGCATAATCGCACTTCTCCTTATCCCGTGTATCCTCCTTGTTATCTTCCTCATCGCAAAGATAGCTTCTTCAAGAAACTCCGACGAGGCAGACGGAGGAAACTTCGATTTCTACGAATACGACGAGCAGCAGCCTGTTCATACAAACACTGCTCCTCTTTACGATCCTGCTGCCGAGGCAGCAGCCAATAACGAGCTCGAGCGCAAGAAGATGTCAATTGCCGAGAACTTCAGCCAGAAGAAGGTCAACCCCGATTCTCCTTACCAGAAGGAAAAAGAGCGCACGATGCAGTTCAAGGCACAGCGCGCAGGAATGGGCAACACCACTTCATTTGCAGCTCCCGGAACTTCAAGCTCAGCCGAGTCCGCATTCGCAGCAAGAAACATGGGCGGACAGTCCTCTACAGCTCCTATGGCAGACGCTCTCCGTGAGGAGATGCTGAGAAAGACTGCCGAGGCAGAGCGTACAGGCACATTCAACATCAAGACCACAAGCGTTACAGGCAACCCGATGTCACCCGTTGATGCAGTTGCCGATAACACAGGCATCCTTTCCAAGTCGCAGCTTGCAGAGATGTCAAGAGACGATATCCCGAAGACAACTCCTCTGAGAAGTCAGTCCGCTGCACCGTCGGCAGCTCCGAGAAAGAGCAGCTCACCTGATATTTCAGATATCCTCAGCAAGTCTGAGAGCCTCGAACTGAAAAAGACTCCGTCAAAGATGTCGGTTGATGATCTTCTCAAGATGATCGAGGACGAAAAGAGCAGATTATAATAAAAAGCGTACTTAAGGTACTGCTTACAAAGATTTTTAAAGCCATAGCATTTCTGATATCCATTCGGAAACACTATGGCTTTTCTGTTAACACTGAGGAGGTATAAAATGAACGCACTTGTTATTAATTGCAGTCCCGTAAGAACAGGAGCTACGGCAGAAATAGTAAGACTGGTCTCGGAACAATTATCCCCGAAATACAGCACAAAAACAGTCTGTATCGATGACTACGGTTTCGGATTCTGCAAAGGCTGCCGAAGCTGTCATACGACCGCTCAATGCATACAGCATGACGAAGTCGACATGCTGATGAGTGAATTTGAATGGGCAGATGTCATCGTTTCTGTGTCTCCCTCTTATTGGGCAGATATCCCCGGACAATTCAAGGCGTTTATCGACAGATGCACTCCCTGGTGCAACACCCACGAACCACACGCCTGTATCAGTCCCGGTAAAAAAGGGTATGCGATAGCATTGCGGACGGGACCAAGTATGAAAGAGTGCGAAAAGGTCACAGGCAGCATCGAGCATTTTTACGGTCACTTGGAAATAGAGTGCTGCGGCAGGCTTGGGTTATGTTCCGTGGAATTCAAAGAGTCAGTAAAAGACAGAGAAGCCGAGATAGCGGATTTTTGCAGGCAGATATAATATAAGCAATGTCTTGATAATTAAAGCCGTCAAGCTGACATAGATCATTATATGGAGGAATTTGATCATGAAAAAATGGTATGATGAAGAATATGAATTCAGTATTGAAGTAACAGGTTTTCTTCGCGGAGACCATACAGAAAGATACTGCCGTAACGGAGAAGAGATCGGTGACAAATACACATGTACATACGGATGTCCTGTTAATAAGGATGGATACGGTATCTGCTCCAAAGCCATGATGATGCTGTTTCCGTTAATGGAAGCCGTCAGAAGCGGCGGTGATCTTGAAAATCTGGGCGGAGACAGCAAATACACTAAAACTATCGTCTGTCCGGACGGCTGTGTTGTTTTCAGACTGACAGCAACTCCGCTGGGAAACATTAATTTTCACAAGGGTGGTTTCTGGAAAGAACCATAAATATATATCAGAACAATGATACCAAAGCAAAACGCCCCAAACGATAACCGTTTCGGGGCGTAACTTTTATATTGATATCAGCGGACATTGCGCCTTTTACGACAGACGCTTTACCGCTTTTTTTGCGCTCTCATTTCCTCCGTCCGCCGCACGTTTATACCAGCTTTTTGCCGCAGTTATATTCGGAAGACTTCCTATGCCCTTTTCAAGGCAGAAGCCTAAGTTGTACATCGCAGGAGCAAATCCCCTTTCAGCCGCCTTTCTGTAGAAGGACATCGCCTTATCGGGGTTCTTATCCGTACCTCTTCCGAAGAAATAGCAGTTTCCGATGGCGTTTATAGCCGATGAGTAGTTCTTGTTAGCCGAGAGATTATAGTACCTGAAAGCCATTGCATGACTCTTTGACGTACCTTTTCCCGTCTCGTAGCAATAGCCAGTATTGTACATAGCCGCAGGACTTCCCTTATCCGCAGCCTCCTTGAAATAGCGGAAAGCAGTAGTCGGGTTCTCGGTAACTCCTCTGCCGTAGAAATAGCAGTTTCCCAGTTCCAGCTTAGCGGCAGTGTGTCCCTTGTCGGAAGCCTGCTGGAGATATCTAACTGCTGAGGTGTAGTTTTTCGGAGTACCGTTACCGTAGTAATAACAGCAGCCGAGGTTATAGAGTCCCGCAGGATCGTCGTGCTCGGCAGCCTTCGAGAACCAGTAGAAAGCCGCATGTATATTCTTATCCGTGCCTTTTCCCAGGTAATAACAGCGTCCCAGCTCGTTTTCCGCAGGAGGATATTCCGCATCTGCGGCATAGGTGAAGCTGTTGAAGGCGCTTACGAAGTCATCGGACTGGAATGAAAGCAGACCTATCTTATACTCGTCCTCAGGCAGAAGGGAACGTCCCTCCACTGTCATTTTTTCGGGCTTGGGAGCATCACAGACCATGCAGTTCTCACTGCTGTCCTCATTTGAAGTTGAACACATGGGACAAACCCAGCTCATTTGAATACCTCCCTGTAGTATCAGTCAGCCGTTTTTGAAGCAAGCTTCTGTATTACAGCCATTTCCTGACGGATGAACCTGCTGTTTCCGTCAGCAGTGTAGAAATTATAACCGTTCACGCCGCCGAGAGTAGTCCTCTCGCAGCTTACGAAGCCTTTCGCCCTGATGCCTTCCTCGTTGAAGACTATTTTGTGATCTTCCCACGGTTCGCAGATGCCTGAAGGTACCGAAGCCATTTCGGGTTCGGGAGCTGCCGTTGTTTCTGCTGCAGGTGCAGGAGCAGCCGCAGGAGTCGGAGCAGATGCAGGCTCAGGTGTGGGAGCTGAAACAGGCTTTGGTGCAGGTGCGGGAGAAGCTGCACCTGCTGCACTTCTGAAACGCTCTGCATCGGGATGATCCGACGGCACTGCGTACTTCATAGCAATGAGCATCTCAGGCTTGAAGAACATGGAATTAGAGTCCGCTCTGTAGAGCTGATAACCCTTGATACCACCCATTTCCTTCTGTTCGCCCGAAACGAATCCGCGATGATTGAGTTTTTCCGTATCGAATACCAGATCATGCTCCGCCCAGGGCTCGCAGAAGCCTACTGGAGCAGTGAACTCCATGAAACCGAGGCTGATTATATCGTCCTTTTCAGCGGGAACTGTCCTGCCGTCGCTGTAGAGCAGCTCGTAGGAGTGCTTTCCGTCGGTATTGACCTTCTTCATGCCGCATACACCTGCGGTCTTCATAGCTTCCCTGTCGAGAATGAGGGAATGTTCGGGCCACGGCTCTTCTATAACGGGTTCAGCCTCACGAAGGCGCTTAAGTACCTCCGAAGCTGTAGGTCTTGCCTCGGGATCCTTGTTGAGCATATCACGTATGAGTGAAGCATACTTGTGACTCTTTATCTCGGGACTGATCTTAAGCTCGCATCCGCTGTTGAGCATTATCCAGCAGTATACGACTTTACCCTTAGCCTTGCGCTTTTCCAGTTTTTCGGTAAGTGAAACCGCTTCGGGAAGTGCGCCTGCAAGGTAATAGTGGAAAATGAGTCCCAGTGAGAATATGTCCGATTTTTCGGTTATCTTCTTAGCGATCTCCTCGCGTTCGTCCTCTGAATCGGCGTATTCGCCAAGCTCAGGTGAGTAGTAATCTATAGTTCCGACTATCTCATCGGGCTTATCGTCAACGAAGTAGCTGCTGTCGAAGTCGATGAGCTTTGCAACGTAGTTGCCTGTCTTGTTACGTACAAGGAGGACGTTTTTCAGCTTAAGGTCGCTGTGAATGATGCCCTTGCTGTGTACGCTGAACAGTGCGCCTGCGGCGGTCTGCATAAGGAGCTTCTTTACGTCTGTGGAAAGACTTGCAAGAACTGCCTCTGTCTCGTCGTCACTGATAGCGCCGTCCACGAATTCAGCGGCTTCAACGTACTGATTGCCCTCTATGAACTCATCGCAGGGGATGACTATATTGCCGCCTGCGCCTGCGATAGTGCGGATAGTTGTGTTTACGCCTTTTCTTGTAGCGACGAATTTATTGAAAAGCTCCTGATTGTGAGCGAACGTCTTAGCATCGAGAGTACCGTTATTCAGCGGTGCAACAGGAGTCTGATACTTCTTAAGAAAGTACTTCTTTCCTCGCTTCGTAGCAACTGCTGTCTGTCCGCACTGACTGTTCTTCCAATCACTTACAAGGTCATAGCCGTGGAACATCATTATTCGTCACCTCTCATATACTTTGAATAGTTCTTATTGTATTTTCCGAAGAACTCTCTCTGGAGCTTAGCCTTTTCTGCTGTTTCGCTGTCCTCACTTGCGGCAGCTTCAAGAGCGGAGTTTATCTCAGCAGCCACATCCTCGGGGATTCCCGAGATATTGCCGTTTGCAGCCTTTTCTACTATAGCGGCGCCGTTTGAATTCCAGTATTCAGCGGCAGCCTTTGCAACTGCTTCGGCAGCTGACTTGTCGGAAAGCTCCTTTACCTTCTCTCTTGAATCCTTTACAGCCTTGACCATAGCGGCAGCTTCCTCCGATGCAGGAACGGTCCCGTCTATGACCAGTTCACAGAGACGGTCAAGCTGATTCTCACTCTTTTCCGCAAGTTTGCGGTTCTGACGGAGATACTCGTCCTTGCGCTTAAGCATATTGTTTATGCTGATATTGCTGCCCTCTTTGAGACTTACAAGGAAATCAAGAGTGCTGTTCATAGACGCCTCGCAGGACTTCAGCTCGCTGAAAGTCACTGCCCTGTAATCGTCGATGCTGTCGGGAACTCCGATACCGCTTATCTGCTCGATAAGGGAATTGAGCTGTTTCGCAGTCTCGCCGACGCTGTTCTTATGCTGTTCAAGCTGCTTGATGTAGCTTTCAAACTGCACACGGCAGCCCTCGCCCATTTCAGCCACCTGTTCTGCGGACTTTGTATCGAATCCGCTGCCCTCGGGAGCGCGCATAAGGTACTCGGCGTAATTCCTGCGTATCTCGTCCGCAAGGGGAGCAACTGCCTTTTCAGCAGCTTCCTTTGCGGCTTTCAGCTCATCGCTTTCCTGTACATCGGCTAAAACGCTGTCTCTTACCGCTGTACAGCAGAAATTCTGAACTGCCTTGCTGCCGTTAAGAGACTCCTTTATCTCGGTATACATCTTCTTCTTCTCATCGGGAGACTTTTCGGAATCGCTGATATAGTCATTCTCCAGAAGGTCGGGCATCTTTGAGATATACTCTTTCTTTATGACATCAAGGCGCTTCTGTGCTTCGTTGCGGAATGCGGAGAAGTCCCTGTAGCCGAAGAATTTCATTGCAATAGTACTGCTGTCGTCATGTCTGCCGTACTCCGTGAAGAACTCTGTGAGCTGCTTGCCCATTTCCTCCTCGGATACGCACTTGCAGGCAGTTTCAAGGAGAAGCTTCTCGAAAGCCATAGGAGCGATGAAATAGCCCGAATCGAAGCATCCGTCCGAAGCGCAGAAGAGTACACAAGGCTTATTGAAGCGCATATAACGGCAGTTTATGCGGAAAGACTCGTCATCATTGGCTTTTATGTAGTTGGTCATACCGCCGTCGTCGCCTTCCTCATCGGCAACTATCTGCGAAAGACCGTCCGTAACGTTCCATACATAGGGGCGCGAATCGCCTGCGGTGATGTAAATAGCCTCAACAGCGTCCTTGAGCTCGTGGTAGTAAGCAGCGCAAAGTGTAGTTCCGAGAAGGGCAAGTCCCGAGTATGATGACTCATAGACGAGGTTTGCATTCTTCGCTATACTGCGAAGGTCGGAACGTATCTTATCCGAGAAGTAGTCTCCGAGACGGCCGAGAGCCTTTTTCCTTTCGTCCTCATTTTCCTCTTTTGCAAGGGCATCGAAGAACACCTCAGGCTTGAAAACGGGATTTGTAAGAAAATCGTGGAGAAGTATCGCAGTTACGATACGTGAAGCGAAATATCCGCTCTTTTTTATATTGTTGACGTTATCCGTATAGCAGTCCTTAACGGCAAACAGCTCGAAAAAGGAATCGGTAACGTATTTTACGAGAATATCGTTATTATAGTCGTTATAAACACCGTTAAAGAGGGTATCAAGAAGCTTGTCCTCGCTGAAAAGCTCGGGAGCGATCTTCTGATGCCTGATAGCGGCAGCTCCGCCGAGTCCGTCGGCAGCCATGATAAGCTGTCCGTCAACATAGGGCAGAGCGTCCTCGCCCTTATAGACCACAGTGCCGTCGGGGCGTGTTTTAGAGGACTGTCTGTATACGGTCAATTCCATAATTATCTCCTTATTAAACAAATTATGACCGAAGCAGAAATAGCTCCGCCTCGGTCAAATACGCTGATCAGAATGAACCTACAACAAGGTCGATAGCAGACTGTATATCTACATCGGGAAGACCTGTTCCTGCAGGTGAGAATGCAGGCCAGTATCTGTTCCATGCCTGAAGCTCTGTCCAAGGCTCTGCGTTAGGAACGAAGGCAACAAGACGTCCTGCCTTAGCCTGATAGTTGCTTCCGAGAGTCTGGTCTGTAGCTTCCCACCAAGCACCGAGCTGAGCGATATCAGCAGGCATTCCTGTAGGATATCCTGCGGAACCTGCACGAGCGCCGAGCGGAAGTGCCGGAGCGTCTGAGAACACCAGTACAACGTGACGTCTCTTGGAACCCTCTGTAGTCCAGTCTGACTTAAGTGCAAGAGCGATAGCCTCGAGAGCGTTCTCGGGGATGTCTCCGCCGCCCTTAGCCTCGATACCGTTGACGAATGCACGGAATGCATCGTTATCCTCAGGTAACTTAAAGAACTGAGACTCTACCATTGGTTCGGGATCTACACCGTAATCGCGGAAAGCGATGACCTTTATACGAAGGGTTTCGACCTCTTTATCATTTTCATCCATTGATTCGATGAATTTCTCATAGAATGAGATAGCGTTTCTTTTAACTTCATCCAGAATAGGAGCCATACTGCCTGTAGCATCGATACACATAACGATATCAACGCAGTATTCACCCATGCCCTGTCCTGCCATAATTATATCCTCCTTTAATCTGTACATCATGCAGAATAAACTGCAAATATAAGTATACAGTATTTTACCGAAAAAGTCAATATATTAAGCGTTATTTCATCACTTTTTCACAATGGAAGACAGCTGTTTTCATCAATTCATCACAGTATTGCTCCGCCAATTTACTCTCGAAGAATTATAGCGAAGGACGGGCAGCGAAAGGCAAGGGAGAAAAATCAAGAGTCAGTTGGCGGAGCAATAAAAACGCATGATAAATTATGTATCATAAAATTCGCCATTTTTTTACTATGTGAACTATAGACAAATTCCACAAAATATGATATAATATTTGTGAAACTACAACGAGGAACCTGCTTGATATCCAACAGGTACTCACATTATGCCGCCGAAAGACGGCAGGAAAGGAATGAGCATGCTTCACGAAAAATCATGCGGAGCTATCGTATACAGGAAATTCCACGGGAATACCGAGATACTCCTCATAAAGCATATAAACAGCGGTCACTGGTCCTTCCCGAAGGGACACGTTGAATCAGGCGAAACCGAAGTTGAGACTGCAAAACGTGAGATAATGGAAGAGACCTCGATCGATGTGATAATCGATCCGACTTTCCGCGAGACGGTGACATACTGTCCGAAAAAGGATACCATAAAAGTCGTTGTTTACTTTCTTGCAAAAGCCAAAAACGTCAATTTCATCCCGCAGGAGGATGAGATAGCCGAGATACGCTGGGTAGATATCTCATATGCGGCAAATATTCTTTCATACGATAACGATAAGACCATAGTCACAAAGGCAAAAGCCGCAATAAAAGAAGCTATTTAGCTAAATATTCAAAAAATTCCATATACCACTTGACAAACGCTTTACAATGTGATATAATCAATAAGCTGTGATAAATAAGCAGTATCGTATTCTAAAGACAGCTGGCAGGTTTTAACCATAAGTCCCGCCGAGGAATTGCAAGTGATATATCTATGTTATCATTGTCCTTTTCCGCGCTGTCGGCAAAGGACTTTTTTGCTCTTCGGATACGATAAGATCAATTCGGAGGTGAATACACACATGCCAAGTAATGCTGTACTCGAAGCTAAGAAGGCTAAGGTTGAACAGCTCACAGACCTCATCAAGAATTCCGTTTCAGGCGTTCTCGTTGATTACAAGGGTATCACTGTTGAAGAGGATACTAAGCTCAGAAAAGAGCTCCGTGAGGCTGGCGTTAACTACTTCGTAGAGAAGAACACAATGCTTCTCCGTGCTTTCAAGAACTGCGGTATCGAAGGTCTTGACGATGTACTCAACGGTACAACTGCTATCGCTCTTTCAAACGACGATCAGACAGCTCCCGCAAGAATCCTCGGTAAGTTCGCTGAGAAGGCTGGCGACGATAAGTTCAATCTTAAGGCTGGCTACGTTGAGGGTGAGATCTATGATCAGGCAGGAGTTATCGCTCTTTCCAAGATCCCTTCAAAGGACGTGCTGCTCGCTCAGCTCGTTGGCTCTCTGCAGGGTCCCCTTCAGAAGCTCGCTGCAACTGTCAAGGCTGTTGCAGACAAGAAATCAGAAGAAGCTGCCTGATTTCTTTCATATCTACAGGACTTTTCAGTCCGCAGCTTAATACAAGATCTATCGCCGTTTAACGGCAAATACTATTAAAAGGAGATTATTATCATGGCTTCAGAGAAGATCACTAAATTTGTTGAAGATATCAAGACTCTTTCCGTTCTTGAGCTTTCAGAGCTCGTAGACGCTATCCAGGAAGAATTCGGCGTAACAGCAGCTATCGCTGCTGCTCCAGCTGCAGGCGGTGCTGCTGCAGGCGGCGCTGCTGCTAAGACAGAGTTCGACGTAATCCTTGCTTCATTCGGTGACGCTAAGATGGCTGTTATCAAGGTTGCTAAGGAAGTTCTCGGTCTCGGTCTTAAGGAAGCTAAGGAAGTTGTTGAGTCTGCTCCTAAGGCTATCAAGGAAGGCGTTTCAGAGGCAGAGGCTAACGAGCTTAAGGCTAAGTTCGAAGAGGCTGGCGCTACAATCGAGATCAAGTAATTATTACTTAGTATCTTTCAGGACTGTACCTTCGGGTGCAGTCCTTTTTATTTTTCACAGAAAAACTCCTCTGAACCTGATAAGCAATATTTCAAAGTTGTAATATTCCGTAATATTAAAAACAGGACAACTCTTCTTCAGTATGATATACTATGATCATGGAAACGAAATAAACCTCAGAAAAAGGAGTAATAACTATGAAAAATAATGCAAAACAGATCACAATGGATTTCATCGAAAACAGAGAAACTATCAAAAAGGCAGTAAAATTTGAAGACTCTTATATATATCCCGTTGCAGCAAATGTATTCTGTACAGCAGGAGTTAAAGCAGATGAAGACAAGCTTCGTCAGTGCAGGAGCATCATAAAGAAAAACGCAGGCTTCGGCTCATATCTCAAGGGAAATGTTCTTCCGGTATTTGCCTCTAAACTCTGCGTTTCGGAAGATCCCGAGGCTCATTTCGAGAAAACAATGAATATGTACGCTATACTCAAAAAGCACTTCAATAGCTCGGAATACCTCGCTATGCTGGCAACTCTTCTTGCTGAGAGAACAACTCCCGAAGAAGCCGAGCAGATAGCTTCAAGAGGCCGCAGCATCTACGATCTTATGAAGAAGGATCACCCTATCCTCACATCAAGCGAGGACAGCATCATGGCAGGCTTCATGGCATTCTCGGAAAAGACCGATAAGCAGCTTGCAGACGAAGCAGAGCAGTGCTATCTCCTTCTCAGGAAGAAATTCTCCGACAAGAACGCTGTTCAGACAGTTTCACATATACTCGCTATAGCTGACGGAACTTCTGAGGAAAAGGTCGGAAGGTTCTGCAATATGTTCGATATGTTCAAGGATGCGGGACACAAGTTCGGCAAATCCTATGAGCTTACCTCACTTGCAGCATTATCCGTTATCGATGCCGACGAAAAGGAACTTGTTGACACAGCTGTTGAGATCGACAGCCTTCTCGCAGAACAGAAGGGCTACGGCATATTAGGTCACGACAAGAAGACAAGACTCATGCATGCAGCAATGCTCACAGCCGACCTTTACGATGACAGTACTAACAATCAGGCAGCCGTATCCGCTTCTTCACTGGCAATTATCGCTGCTCAGGAAGCCGCAATGTATGCAGCTATAACTGCTGCTGTAATTGCATCATCTGCTGCAAACAACTCGTATTGATGAAAAAATACGAATAAGCGACGATAAGACCGTAAAAAAGTCCTCTCTTACTATTGCTTTTTTGAAAATGATATGTTATAATATCTTTTGTATGGATCAACGACCAAGCAAGTAAGGAGATATAATTATGAAGAAAAAAATCACAAGATACCTTATCGCCGCTATATCAGCAGTTTATACAGCTTCATTCACTGCTATGACCGCTTTTGCAGAAGAAGCAGGCGATGCCGCAGACAATGCAGCTAATAAGCAGCAGGGCTCAATGATGACATTCGTTGTACCTTTCATTATTATGATAGTTCTGTTCTACTTCATGCTCATAAGACCGCAGAAGAAGAGAGAACAGGAAATGAAGGACCTTCAGAGCAGCATTCAGGTAGGCGACGAAGTCGTTACAAACGGCGGTATCGTAGGAATGGTAGTCCGCACAGGTGAAGACACAGTTGTTATCGAGACAGGCGGAGAGCGCAACAAGATACGTATAAAGAGCTGGGCTATCGCAGAGAACGTTTCCGCTAAGGAGCGTGCTAACGAAGCCGCAGGCAAGGACAAGGCAAAGAACCCTCTTGCTGCCGCAGGACTCAGCGAAGATCCCTCAGCTAAGAAAAAGAAGAAGAAAAAGTCGGACAAAGACGACGAGGACTGATCCGGTCATACGATAAAAAACAGCCATAAAGAAGTTTAAATGCTTCTTTATGGCTTTTCTTGTTTATTCCTTTACGTAAACTCCTGTTATCTCTGCGATGTAAGCGCGGTGATAGGGATCTTTTCCGAAGAACTGTGCAGGGAATCCGTCATCTGTAACGAATCCGCTTTCCTGCCAGTCGTAAACATAGAGCTTGCGGCAGGTGAATACCATTTCCGCTTCCTCGAATGTAACAAGTCCGCCGACCTCAACAGGAGTTATGCCTGCTTCCTTCGCCTTATCGCAGTCTCTGCCCGAATGGGAACCGCAGAAAGCAAGTGCCTCACGGCATCCTTCACCGAAAAATGATGCGGTGAACTCCTCTCCCTCTTCTACAAAGCCGTAGGTATAGCGGTTAGGACGGATATAGCAAGTAAGCACGTTTTTGCCCCATGCAACTCCGAGCTGTCCCCATGAAGCGGTCATGGTGTTGTATTTGTCCATATTTCCGCCTGTAATGAGCATCCACTCTTTTCCTATCTTGGTAAAAGGATTGAAGCAGAGCTCTGAAATATCGATCTTTCTGAATGGCATATGTATTACCTCCCTGTTTTGTTTATATAGTTTATTCCGAGCCGTGCGGTTTCATTCCGCAACGGCTTCTGTTTCGGTATCCTGTGCTGACTCCTCAGCACCTGTTTCAACTGCGGTAGTTGTAGTTTCGGCAGGCTTTTTGGTAGCAACTGTTGTTACGGCAGGCTTAAGCTCCTCGCCGTCCATTATCTTCTTGTACTCGTCGAGAGTTATAGCGCCGTCGGAGTTGTATGCACGTACAAGCTTGTCCTTTGAAGTGAACTCCTCGGAAAGCTCGCCGTTCTCATCACAGAGATACTTTCCGTACCAGAGTCCGAAGAAAGACCACAGTGAATTATCACGGTAAGCCTCATCAATATCGGGGATGGTACTGCACTCGCTGAGGCCGATTATCTTATTCTTGCCGACTATCTTCTGAAGTGCAAGGAACTGTTCATAGCGGCTTCCGTACTCCTTGTCGCTTCCCATGTATATGTCCACAGAAGCAATATCGAAGGTCTTTTTGTCAACGAGAGTGCTCTCGCTCTGACCGTTCCACACCCAGATGAGATTATCAAGCTCGAAGTACTTGGTAAAGCGGTCGTACATAAGCTGCCAGAGCCATTTATACGCATCCTCGCCGCCTGCTCCCCACCAGAACCAGTCGCCGTAACCCTCGTGGAGAGGTCTCCAGAGCACGGGTATACCCTTGTTTTTCAGTGAAGTGAGCTGACCTGCCATATTATCGATGTCAAGCATGATGCCGTAGCACTCTTTTGATATCTTCTTTTCGGCGTAAAGACCGCGGAGCTCCTCCTGTGTGAGCTCAGCTATCTTCTGGTCGGTAACAGCCTTTGTTATGTCGAAATCAGTGTCCTTTGCGTATACGGAAGGCTTCTTTGAAGGCGCTTCCCAGAACCACATAAGTCCCACTATACCGCCCTTTCTGTACCAATCCGCACAGGCGTCTATGTCCTTGAAGGTATTGTCAAAGGACGCATTCGCATTGTGTATCGCAGAGAATCTTATAACGGGATATTTGCCCGTAGTCTGGTATATCAGTTCAAGCTCCTTGTTTTCCTCATCGGAAGCATACTGTCCCGTGATAACGAACTTTCCGAAGTTGTCATTAAAGAAGGTGAGAAGCTTCTTTGCCTCTTCGCCTGCATCCTTGTTTGATGGAGCATCGTCCGCATCATATGCTATCTGACTGAGCGATGTATTATTGGACATTCTCAGATAATCAAGCTTGATATCGCCGTTTTCTGGACGTATCTCTATCTCGGACTTGCCCTTTGTAAGGAACACTCCGTAAAGAGTTATAAGTGTGAACTCGTTATCGTTCATCGTTTTGAAGGTACTTACCTCCGCACCGTTTACAGTAACAAGGCAATCCACTATTCGCTTTGAAGCGATACTGAATGACAGGTCGTAGTGCTGGTTACTCGGAGCATCAACGGTAAATGTAAGGGAAGTGCTTCCGTCGGGCTTGAATCCCGTAACATAGCCTTCGCCGCTGTAAGGCTTCCTTACTGCCTGAGTAGCGGCTTCCGTAGTATCCTCACTGTCGTAGTCATTGTCATCAGAGGTCGCCGCCTGAGTCGGAGTCTCAGGCTCAGGGGACTCTACACGCAGTTCTCCGTTGAACTTTGCCTTTTCCGCTTCGTAGAGGTCACCTGTGTCCTTCTGCTCTATTTCGGGGAAGGATACGGGATAATCGGGATAGGTTTCGACCTGTATATCCTCCTTTCCCTTTTTCTCGGTAGCTTTCTCCGCATCCGATACCGATGAAGTATCGGAAAGACTTTTCTCGTTCTTTCCTTTTTTTCCGCTGCATGATGTCATGCCCGAAACGGCTATGACTGCTGCCGCAGCGGCACATAACAGCTTTTTAAGTTTCATATTTATCCTCCTGAGCCTTACGGCTTTACGGTATAGACCGCACCTTCTGCGGTATTGAAGACTATAACGCCGTCCTCTATGCGTGAGCCGACAGTTTCTCCGCGGCATATTATACTTGCAACGCAGTTAGGTCTTAGTCTGCATTCTCCGCCTTTTTCCGAGGTTATTGAAGCAGATACGAGCTTTCCGAAGCGCCACTCTATATCCACCGTGAATCCGCCCTTTGCCCTGAGACCGCGCACACTTCCGCTCTCCCACTCATCGGGAAGTGCAGGAAGAAGTTTTATCTCTCCGCCTGAAGACTGCATAAGAGCCTCTGCAATAGCGTTCGTACCGCCGAAGTTTCCGTCTATCTGGAAAGGCGGGTAGCAGTTGAGCATATTGGGGCTTGTGGAATGTGAGAGGAGCTTTTTAAGGTTCTCATAGACCATTCTTCCGTCATAAAGACGCGCCCACATATTCGTTATCCATGCACAGCTCCAGCCCGTGTGACCGCCGCCGTGAATAAGTCTGCGGACAAGTGTGGCTCTTGCCGCATTTGCCAGCTTCGGAGTCTTTTCGGGAGTTATAAGGTCCGCAGGGTGAAGTGCGAAAAGCTGGGATATGTGTCTGTGACCGATATCCACTTCATCCACATCCTCCAGCCACTCCTGTACCTGACCGTATCTTCCGACCTGCGGCTGAGGTATCTTCTCCAGCTTAGCGGAAAGCTCTTCACGGAGCTCGCTGTCGCAGTCCAGTATTTCCGCAGCCTTTATGGTATCACGGAACAGGACCGTTATTATCTGACTATCCATAGAGGGACCTTCACAGAGGCATCCTCTTACGCCGTCCTTTGTGATATATGTGTTTTCAGGCGATACAGAGGGAGATGTGACAAGTCTGCCCTTGTCGTCCTCAACAAGGAAGTCCGCACAGAACTCCGCAGCACCTTTCAGCAGGTGATATCTTTCAGCAAGGAACTCCTTGTCGAGAGTATACTCGTAATGCTCGAAAACATGCAGAGCGAGCCATGCTCCGCCCATAGGCCACAGAGTAGAGGGGATCCATGTATCCTGCGGCGCAGGATCTCCCCATATATCGGTATTATGGTGACATACATATCCCCTTTTTACGCCGTACATATCCTCGGCTGCCTTCCTGCCGTTTGCGGCAATGCGTTCAAGCAGCTCGAACAGCGGCATATGACATTCCGAAAGGTTGCATATCTCCGCAGGCCAGTAATTCATTTCTGTATTTATATTAAGTACGAATCGGCTTCCCCATGCAGGCCACATTGTCTCGTTCCATATACCCTGAAGGTTCATGGGCTGAGTGCCGCTGCGGCTTGCCGATATCATAAGGTATCTTCCGAAATTGAAGTAAAGCTCGATGAGCTTGTTATCGTGTATAAGGCGTTCGCAGTCCTTAGTGTCCAGCTCGTCACCTTTAAGTCGAGCTATACGCTGATCCGTCATAAGACCGCTTATATCCTCGTCGGCATTTTCACAGAGTTCCAGTTCAACACGTCCGAAGAGCTCACGGTAGTCCTCTGCGTGACGGTAATACAGTTCGCCGAAATCGCAGTCCATAGCCATTTCAACGTCCACTTCGGCAGCTTCACGGTAGTTCTCGGTGTAAAAACTGGTTCTTACAGAGAGCAGAAGCAGCGCCTCGTCCGCACCGCTTATGACTATCTTTCCGCCGAGAGTACGGCAGGTTCCGCCAACGCTCTTTGCACCAAGACATGCCGCAAAGAAAATACCGTCGCTGCTTCCCGTACCGCCTGTGTAGATGAGCATATTCTCACCGCAGGGACGGTTATCGTCATAGTAATCATCTCTGCCGTCCAGTCGGACAGTAAGATCCACAGCGCCCTCCTTATCGGCGGTTATATGTACTACCATAACATCATCGGGAGCGGAAACGAATACCGAACGGGTATACCTTACGCCGTCAGCGGTGAAGCTTACCTCTGAAACCGCATCGGAAAGGTCAAGTGTACGTGAATACTCTCTTGCCTTGCCGCTGAAGCTGCTGTGGATAAGCAGATTGCCTAAAGGCATATAGTGCCGGCTGTTAGGAGTTACACCCTGAAGCTTCTCAAAGGCGATCTTTTCAGCTTTGGCGATATCTCCGCTTCTCAGCAGGCTGCGGACTTCGGAAAGTCCCTCGGCGGAATCGGGATTTATCCTGTCCCTGAGGCCGCCTGACCATATGGAATCCTCGTTCAGTCTGATGACTTCATCCACGGCATTTCCGAAGATCATGCCGCCGATACGTCCGTTTCCGACTGGTATAGCCTGATTGAAGTCCTCTGCGGGGCTGTTGTACTTTAGAAGTGTTTCTGTAGCCATATTTATCTCCTGATCCGAAATAGTATTCATCCTTGATATCCTTTGAACTTGCGCATAGTATAAATCTGCGCGCAATCTGCAACTGTAACCGATCCCTGACAGTTAATAACTTATATTAATGTCTGCTCAACAACTAAAAAATGGCTTATTATAGCTTCCAAAGCCATTTTTTAGTTGTCAAAGTGCAAGAAAATAATGATATTAAAGTTTTTTCTTGCACTTTGTTTTGCCCTTTCGGGCAAAATGAGCTTGACATAAAGAAATGCGACGCGCAAATTCTTTATATTTCAGGGAATTTGCGCTCCCCGAACAAAGTTCGGGGCAGTAACCGCCCAAAGGCGGTTACTGAATACACATTATATTATAACACATCCTGAACTCTTTTGCAAATTTCCGATACTTGACCGGAAAATTTCTTGATTTATCATAAAGAATGGTAAACTCATTGCAGACTATTTGGTAAAAAATACAACAATATTTCCCATAAATGACAAAAAAGTCTTTGGAAAAGAGTTCGGGGAAACCCTTCCTCAGAAAGGTTTCCCCCGATAATACATTTTTAATTGTCTGCATACACAGCGCTTGTAATACGTTCTTTTTATTCCTTCTCGGAATTGATGAACATATCGTATATTCTGCGGATAGCCTCGGCAAAGTCGCTCTCGCTTACGCCGATTATAACGTTCAGCTCGCTTGAACCCTGATCGATGAGCTTGACATTTATACGGGCATGAGCCATAGCAGCGAAGATACGTGCAACAGTACCGCGGGTATTCTTCATTCTTCTTCCCACAACTGCGATAGTAGCTATACCATCCTCGATCTCGATATGGTCAGGCTCTACAGCCTTGCGTATCTCAGCGACTACCTTATCACGGATAGGCTCGAGCTGTGCGCTGTCGAGAGTAATGCTCATAGTGTCGATACCTGAAGGCATATGCTCGAATGAGAGGTCGTTATCATAGAGGACCTTAAGGACCTTCATACAGAAGCCCTTCTCATTGTTCATCATTGCCTTTTCGATATTGATAGTGCTGAAGCCCTTTCTTCCTGCGATACCTGTGATAGTATGTGCAAGGCTCTCCTTGCTGAAATCGTAATCATTTGATACTATCATAGTACCCGGATCCTCGGGAGCATTTGTATTTCTGATATTAATCGGTATACCTGCTGAACGAACAGGGAAGATAGCGTCCTCATGAAGAACAGAAGCGCCCATGTAAGCAAGCTCACGAAGCTCACGGTAAGTGATAGTCTCGATAACATCTGGCTTTTCAACTATTCTCGGATCAGCTACGAGGAATCCCGAAACGTCAGTCCAGTTCTCGTAGATCTCAGCTCTTACGGCATTTGCGATGATAGAGCCTGTAACGTCCGAACCGCCTCTTGAAAATGTCTTGATATAGCCTTCTGTGGTACGTCCGTAGAATCCCGGGATAACTGCGTTGTCAAGTCCCTTTATTCTCTCGCGTACTGCCTTGACAGTCTCGTCGAGAAGGAGTATACCCTTTGTATCGAATATGATAACATCAGCGGCATCCACGAAATTGAAGCCGAGGTAATTTGCAAGTACCTTTCCGTTAAGGTACTCGCCGCGGCTTGCAGCGTAATCCTTTGCAGGACGAGCCTTAAGCTCCTTAGCGATAGTATCAAACTCGTCCTCGAGTGAGAAATCCATGCCGAGGTCGCTGATAATACCGTTATAGCGTTCTTTGATGAGAGCGAGCTGCTCTGTGAAATCAACGCCGCTGCCTGCAAGTTCGCAGCACTTATACAGCATATCGGTTACCTTGATATCATCGGAGAAGCGCTTTCCCGGTGCAGAAGGCACTACAAAACGGCGCTTGTCATCCGACTTTATTATAGCAGCTACCTTTCTGAACTGATTTGCATCAGCAAGGGAGCTTCCGCCGAATTTTACTACTTTATAACTCATTTATCATCATTCCTTCAGTATTGATAGTCCGCAAAGCGGAATTGATATTTTATTGCTCCACCAATTAACTCTTGAAGAATTATGGCGCAGAACCGGAAGCGAAAATCAAGGAAGAAAGGCGCAGGAATACCGACGTCTTTCAAGCCTTTCTGACGAAGAGTTTCGTTTTCGGGACAAGCAAGAAAATTCGAGAGTTAGTTGGGGGAGCAACAGTAACAAATACAATTATATTCCAAAAACGCCATAAAATCAATTGACAGATGCCCCAAATAATAGCCGCATCGATTTGTATTTTTGGTAAATACGCTTGTACGCCAGTGACGGACAATACGGGCGAAATAAAAAGCCCTTGCAGACCGTGAGTTGTCCGCAAGGGGGATATTTAAATAAAAGAGACTGAATTATTCAGCGGCATTGAGCTTCTTAGCGAGCTGAGCCTTCTTTCTTGCAGCCTTGTTCTTGTGCATAAGACCATGAGCGCAAGCCTGATCAACTCTCTTTATAGCTACCTTGATAGCCTCTGCCTTGTCAGCAGCACCTGTAGTGCAAGCGATATCAGCCTTCTTGAGAACTGTCTTGAGGTTAGACTTTCTTGCCTTGTTAGCAGCAGCCTTAGTTGCATTAACCTTAACTCTCTTCTTTGCAGATTTAATATTTGGCATTTCTTTACACCTCCTTGACTTGCGTGAGCGAATAAAGCTCCGCATAATACAGATAATAGGCATACACGGGTTCGTATGCCCCGATAGCTGCAACGCACAGCTATCCTACTGAGACAATGTTAATTATACCATTTTTCGGACTGTATTTCAATAGGCAAAATAAAAATAATCCGCCAAATTTACCGTATCAAATTAAACACTATGCACAAAACAAGGAGAAACAGGCTATGGATATACGTACAGACCTCGCTCTTGAACAGCTTCCGCCAGACTCTCTCCCCGAGGGCGTAAGCATAAAACGAAGGGGAAAACACTTTGCGATAACCGAGATAATCGTAAGAGATGACAGCTGCATCGGAGTTCTCGGGAAGGGAAGGGGACGCTATATAACTCTCGAAGGCAGTGACATAAGCCGTTTTTCTGCATACTATGAGGATATGGCGAAGGAACTCGCCGAAGAACTGTCACATCTCATACCCGAAGGTGAGATACTCGTGGCAGGGATCGGGAACAGGGACATAACTCCAGATGCCATAGGTCCGAAAACTGCGGAAAAAGTACTTGCCACACGTCATCTGCAAAACGAACTCAAGGACAGCGAGCATCATTTTCTCACGTCACTGCGGCGTGTTAGTTCCTTTGCAGGCGGAGTAATGGGACAGACAGGTATAGAGACCGCAGAACTGATACACGCTGTATGCCGTGAAACAAAGCCTTCTGCCGTTATAGCCGTGGATGCACTGGCGTGTTCGGATATAAGCCGTCTCGGCAAGACGATACAGATAAGCGACGCAGGTATATCTCCCGGAAGCGGCGTGGCTAACGCAAGATGCGAGATATCACAGCGCAAATTAGGTGTACCCGTAATAGCCGTGGGAGTTCCGACTGTAGTGGATATGCACACGATAGTCCGTAGTCTTACAGGGATAGAGATAGACCGTGAACTGCCGAATATGATGGTAACTCCCCGTGATGCGGACAGACTTGCGGAAAGAGCCTCTCAGCTTGTTGCACTCGGCATAAACCTCGCATTACAGCCGACTCTCAGTTTCGACGAAGTACAGGGACTTTTCTGAATGTCAAATTCATCAGGGATACATTCAAAAAAAATTTTCAAACATATAAAAAACTCTTGACAAACCTGCAAAAGTGTGATATCATTGTATTAGTCAATTAATACATGAATACATTAAGACAAATTGGGGACATTGTTAACTGTGGGTATTATTTTTTCAGGAGGTGTTTTTATGTGGAACTTTACTAACGACAAACCTGTTTACATCCAGATCATCGAAGAGATAATGTACAGGATAGCTTCAGGCATATATAAGCCGGGCGAACGTATCCCTTCTGTAAGGGACCTTGCGGAAGAAGCAAGGGTAAACCCTAATACTATGCAGCGTGCCCTTTCCGAGATAGAACGCAGCGGATATATAATCTCTCTGCGAACTTCGGGAAAATTTGTCACGGACGATCAGGAACTCATCAATAAGCTTAACAAAGACCGTGCTTCCGATGTCGTCAGAAACTTCGTTGATGAAATAAAAAAGATAGGACTCTCAATTGAAGACGCAATAAAATTACTTGAACAATATAAATAATTAAGATCATAAGGAGATCAGATATGGAAGATAATATGATAACAACAAACAACTCAACAGATTTACTTGACGAAATGATGGCCGAGACAGATTCAGCTATAATGCTTGAAGAGACAAGCAAAGAATTCAAAAAGAATTGTTCACGCAAGGTAGGCGTAGGACTTCTCCTCTATACGCTCGTTTCATTCGCTGTGACCGCCGCTGTTGCACTGGCATACATTGCGGTTCAGGGTATACAGGGAAAGCTCGATTCATTATCAGGAGATGTTGATCCTTCACTTGAAGGCTGGTCGATGTTGATTGCCGTAATACTCGGAATCATTTTCCTTTTTGTGTATTCCCAGAAGTTCATTACACCAAAGCAGGTGCTCAAAAAGCAGAATAAAATAACTCCCAAGGCTATTCTCGGAGCTACCGCACTTTTCCTCGGCATGTCATTCATCTATGAATTCATGATGGATGGTATGGAAGCATTACTCAATCTCGGCGGTTATACTATGCAGGATTCAATTGACACAGCTAATCTTAATATGGAAATGTCGCTGTCGCTGACGCTCTATGCAGGTATAATCGGACCTATCGCCGAAGAACTCGTTTACCGCGGATTCGTTATGAAATCCCTTGAAAGGTTCGGAAAGGTATTCTCTATTATAACTTCTGCACTTTTCTTCGGCATAATGCATGCAAATCCCGCTCAGATACCATACTGTGCTATAGGCGGACTTATTCTCGGATACATAGCTTCAAATTACGGAATCATCTGGTCAATATTCATACATATAGTGAATAACCTGATATTCGGCGTATTTGTAGAAGACGCTCTGGATAAATTTTTCGGCGAAAAAGTCGGCGAATACGTAGAAATGGGTATGCTTTTCGTTTTTCTTGTGATCGGAGGATACATCGTTTATCTCAACAGAGAGAAGATCGGCAGATTCATTAAAAACAATCCCGCAAAAAATAAAAAGGTTTACCTCTGGACATTTACAACAATTCCTGTTATAATATTTATCGTATTCAATCTTATTTTAGCTGTCACAGCTATCGAAAAAATCAAATAAAGGAAGAATTGTCTTTGACTCTCACAAAACCAGATAAAAAAGAACTAACTCCGAAGCAGATCTTCAAAAAAGACATAAACTATGTACTCTTTGCAATAATATTCAATCTGCTGTTCCAGCTGATAGGCGTATCGATCGCATCTTTCATTATCAGCGACCAGGTATTATCTACAGCTGTCGGTATGTACGCAGGAGATGCAGTTTCCTTCCTGCTTCTTATGCTCTATTTCAAGGGAAGGCTCTCTCTCGGGGATATATTCTCGGGACGCAGCAGAATGACTCCCCGTATGCTTGCTGTTGCAGTATGCCTGACAGAAGGCATCAGCTTCGTATGGACTAACCTTTCACATGGCATCGAGGCTGTGCTTCAGAAGATAGGTCTGACTGCTGCTGAAGGTCTTGCCGCTGAATCACAGATAGGAACTTCGGCAGCCGATATAATTGCCGCATGTATACTTGCTCCGATATTTGAAGAGATACTGTGCCGCGGATTTATTATGCGAGGTCTCGAAAAATACGGAAAGGTATTTGCGATCGTAGTTTCCGCAGTTATCTTCGGTCTCATGCACGGCAACCTCACCCAGACTATCGGCGCATCTCTTATGGGAATCATTCTCGGCTATGTCGCAATGGAATACGGCATAAAGTGGAGCATGTTCCTGCATTTTACAAATAACTGCATATTCTGTTGTCTTATTGAGCCTGCACTGAAAAAACTGGAGCTCGATCCTGCAATAACTATAATGTACGCACTGTTTTTTGCTGCATCTGTAGTTATCCTGATAATCAACAGGAAAAAGATTGCTTCATATCTGAACAGAAACAGGACCGATAAGAAAAAACGCTATCTTTACACTGTTCTCACGGCATCATTCATTACTTATACTATCATTAAAGTCCTTGAAATGACTCTTTTCATAGCAAGGACAGGAAAGGGGTAATTATATGGCTGAACTTGTTAAATGTTCAGGACTTACCAAGAAGTACGGCAGCAAAGAAGCGCTGTGCGGTATAGATCTTACGCTTGAAAGCGGCAAGATAATCGGACTTCTCGGTCCCAACGGAAGCGGAAAGACCACATTCATAAAGATACTCTGCGGACTTCTTACTCCGACTGCGGGAGAAGTTACCATAGCAGACAATAAAATAGGTCCCAAGACCAAAGCTATAGTATCATACCTTCCCGAAAGGACCTATATCCCCAACTGGATGAAGGTCTCGGATATACTCGAATACTTCCAGGATTTCTATAAGGACTTCCGCCGTGAAGTTGCTGAGGATATGCTCAGAAGGCTGAATATATCCCCCGATCAGAAAATGAAGACGCTTTCAAAGGGTACTAAGGAAAAGGTTCAGCTCGTACTTGTAATGAGCCGTGATGCAAAGCTCTTCCTTCTTGATGAGCCTATCGCAGGTGTTGATCCTGCTGCAAGAGACTACATCCTTGATACTATCATTTCAAACTATAACCCCGATGCTTCTATAATCATCTCAACCCACCTTATTTCCGATATAGAAAACGTTCTTGACGATGTTGTAATGATAGAATACGGTCATATCAAGCTCCACGGAAGCGTGGATTCCCTCAGAGAAGAAAAGGGAATGTCCATCGATCAGATTTTCAGGGAGGTATTCAGATGTTAGGAACTCTTATAAAGCACGAATTCAGGTATATCATAAAGACCTTTTCGATGATATATATTATATTTCTTCTTATTGCTCTTGTGCTGAAGATACTTTCTTCCACAATAATCTCATTATCACCTGAAAAAATCGACAGCGCTTTCGATGCATCATCCACCGATCCGATGATGTCTACGGTATACATAGCGTTCATGACAATCACATTCATTTTCGGCGCTCTGTCGGCAGCTATGCCGTTCTTCGCTATAATTGACAATATCCGCCGTTTCCAGAAAAATATGTTCACGGACGAAGGATACCTCACAAATACCCTTCCCGTAACAGCTACCGAGCATGTTGCAGCCAAGCTCCTTGCAGGTCTTGCGAACTATATAGTCTGCGGCATCGTACTTATCGTAGGTATGCTCATTACAGGCGGAACCGATACGATAGAGGTCCTCAACGAAATAATCGGAGGCATCACAGATCCTAATATCCCGATCCACGAAAAGCTCGGAGTTGTGCTGATACTGATAACAGGATTCATCATGTTCATACTCTATGGTTATCTCATCACAGCGTTCAACTCCATGACCAACAGCAAGGGATGCGTAACAGCTATCATCGTATTCTTCTCGATAACACTCGGAATAACATTCTTCTCAAGACTTATGGCAGCTATAATACTTGCTACCAACAGCGAAGACTTCGGAATGTTCATAGTAGCCGGAGTATTTGCGCTCGTTTCAGCATTATTCTGGTTCCTGCTGACAAACATCCTCAATAAACACCTTAATCTGCAATAATTCAATACAAATCAAAGGGCGGGACTATAGTTCCGCCCATAACCTGTTTAAGGCAGCACCGCACATTATATAAAGGAGTGATACTATGTTTGAAGCGGTTCAGACATCAAGAAGCCTGAATCCCGAACAATCGGCACTTATAAAAAAGATGACAGGCGAAGTTGAAAGACCTGATATAAAAGCTGTTAATATACGCCTTGAAGATGTACTCATACTACTGCCCTTTTCGGAATATTATGACATATTCATGCTTCTCGAGGACGACTTCAAAAGCCTGTATATAGGCAAACGCACCTTTACCGAGCTCCGTACCGAAGCACAGGAAGAGGCTGAGAAAAAAACTCAGAAAAGCGGTAAGCTGACTATCGACCTCATCTATGATATACTCATGAAAAAGAGCAAGATAAGCCAATCGAGCCGCGATAAGCTCCTTAAAAGAGAATGTGAGCTCTATGTTTATTTCGCTTATCCGAGAGAATTCGGCAAGCTTATCTTCAACAAAGCAAAAGAGAACAGAAAAAAGGTCATCATAACGGCAGATATGCCCTATCCCCGCAGTATAGCTGTAAACGTACTCAGCAGATACGGATACGAGACCTGCGATGAGCTGATAGTGACCTCAGAACTTGATGCATCCGAAAGGAACGATATTTTTGCAGAGGTAATCAAACGCTCTGGAGTTTCCGCAAGGGAACTGCTGAATATCGGCGGAAATGTTGAAAGAGACGTTGAAAAACCTATAATGCAGGGAGCTAAAGCACTACTTGCCGCACCTGTCGATATGCTCATGGTGCGTTCGGGAAACCTCCGCTGTGCCGTTCAGGCAAGACATATCTACGATTATGAATCCCCTGCCTGTCTCGCACTCCACTGCGCTTTCGGCATCTATGGCGCCTACGGCTTCGATGTACCGCAGAACCGTCAGCCTCACAGTGATTTCTGCAGCGACGGCTATATGCTGGGATTCATGGTATACGGTCCGCTTCAGCTGGTCAAGAAGTTCAAGCCCGAAAACGAGCTTCAGTCCGCAATTCTCGACGCCATGGAAAAATGTCCAGAAACTCGCGCAGGCAGAGATGATTTCGTTGCGGTATTCCGCTCTCACTTTGCCGATTTTCTCGATAAATTCGGCTACAGCTCCTGTGAGCTGCCATTTGAGATATTCACATACAACAGCAGTGTAGGCGACAGGATGCTTCTTCAGAAGTACATGTCCCCCGAACATAATCAGCTCTGGACCGATTCTTCCTCTGCTCCTGCACTTGCACCCGTACAGAAGCGCAAAATGAAAAAGAACGCCATGGAAAAATTTGCGGACAAAATGTTCCCTCCGGGAACAAGAGTAAGGATCATGACAGATGAGATGATATACAAAATGAAAGGCGGCAAATAACTCGCAGCATACGAGAATTTCAGAAAATATTCACATATTATTTCAATAAAAGTATCAGATTTGTAAGTTTTAATCTTGACAACTATGGAAAAAACAGTTATAATAAAATCATAAATCTTGATTGGAGGAGTTTTACCGTGCGCGCGGGAGTCTCGACTGCTTGTCTTTACCCTAAGCCGCTGGAAGAAAGCCTGTATGATCTTACTGTGAATGGCGTATCTTGTGTTGAGATATTCATAAATACCCATTCCGAACTGAAAAAAGGCTTCGCTCACGGCGCTGCTAATATGTTGAGACGCTTTGATGCTCAGTGTGTTTCGGTTCACCCCTTTACATGCGAGATCGAGCCGCTTATGTTCTTTTCGGACTACGAGCGGCGCATAAATGATATTCTTGAATACTATAAGCTGTATTTTCGCTTCATGAACATTGTCGGCGCCGATATCTTCGTCTTTCACGGAGGTAAGGCTGACCGCGGCAAAGAGCTTTACTGTGAAAGGTATTCTCAGCTTTACCGCCTCGGAAAAGAGTTCGGTATAACCGTAGCCGTTGAAAACGTTTCAAGATGTCAGAGCGCTTCCTCTGCATTCATACGAGATATCGCAAGAATGCTCGGAAACGAGTTCGCATTTGTCCTTGATACAAAACAGGCTATACGTGCAGGAGAATCCCCCTTCGCATTCCTCGAAGCAGCAGGCGATAAAATAAGACATGTCCATATCAGCGATTCGGGAGAGCTCGGCGACTGCATGCTCATAGGAAAGGGCGGTTTCAGGTTCAAACAGTTCTTTCAGCGCCTTGCACAGCTGAATCCCGATGCAAACGTTATTCTTGAGCTTTACCGCAGCGGCTTCGGCGGCATCAGCGATCTGATCTCAAGCTATAACCGACTTGTTGGCATGACAGAGCCCTACAGCAGAGAGGTGATCACATGAAATGCCCATACTGCGGCTTCGATGATTCAAAAGTCATCGATTCAAGACCAAAGGAGAACAAGATAAAGCGACGGCGTGAATGTACAAAGTGCCTCGCAAGATTCACTACCTTTGAGGCTGTTGAAAAGCCACTGCTCATGGTTGAAAAGAAAAGCGGTATGTACGAGCCCTTTGACAGCAGCAAGCTGATAAAAGGTATCTACAGCGCTATAAAAAAGCGTCCCGTGACCTATGATCAGGTAGAAGATATAGCAAATTACGTCGAGAATCATTTTGCAAACGATCTTAAAACTGTAGCAAAATCAAGAGAGATCGGCGAACTCGTGCTTGAAAAGCTGAGAGAGATCGATCTGATAGCATATATCCGATTTGCTTCGGTATACGAAGAATTTACGGATATTGCAAGTTTTGTGGAGATGATCAGTGAGCTGGAAAGAAAAAATACCGCTCCTGACGATAAATTATTGGAGGTAAATGAAAATGCTTGATAACATCTTTGAAACTTTTAACGATCCCGCTGCTGAGGAAAGCTTCGGTCCCGACTCTGAAACATACAGAGTTCACGCTTTTGTAGCTTATCTTATCCCGATCCTTTTCTTCGTTCCGTTTATTACTAATAAGTATTCCGATTACTGCAAATTCCACTCAAACCAGTGCTTAGCATGGATGATCGGTGTTTTTGCTCTTATCATAATAAAGACTATCCTTGCTCATATCCCTGTACTCGGTACTATTTTAAACCTTGTTATAACACTTGCTATGCTCGCTGCATGGGTAATTCTCCTTATCGGTGTTTGGAGAGGCAAGGCTCTTAAGATCCCATTCCTCGGTGATCTTATCCAGGCTTTCAAATAATCTTATATAACAGATAGTCTTATACTTCCGCCGTCCTCACTGTATACAAGCGAGGCTGCGGCTGTATCATCACATACGATCAGCTCCGCAAGCATTTTATGGCTTTCGGGGCTGTAGTTTTTTACATTATATATGTATATTTTTCCACTGTGACCTTTGAAATGTTCAAGCGGAAGATGCTGTGAACGCTGTATTTCGGCGTATTCCGCATACTCCCCTGTGAATTCCGCAGGGATGACTATATCCCTTTCGGATACTTCTTCAACCTCCCAGCCGTGAGAGGCGAAAAAGCTTATCCGCTGGGATACCGTCGCCGCAGGTATAAGCTGCGGTTCGTTTTCATAGGTCCTGCTGTCAGGGAATAGTATCACGATGACCGCAAGGATGACTGCGGCTGAAATAAGTATAACTGCCGTACTTTTCTTCATAAATATACCTCCGATACTTTGTTTCCGCTTTGCGGACAATATATATTATTCACCATATAACCTGTTATATTCACGAAAGGAGCCCGAATGGCACTTATCAGACTTGATAAATTCATATCTGAAAGAACTGAATATTCAAGAAGCAATATAAAAGAGCTTGCAAAGAAAGGTCAGCTTTCTGTCAACGGCATTGTTGAAAAAGCTGCCGACAGAAAAATAGACTCCGATAAGGATACGGTAAGCGTCTTGGGAAAGACTATATCCTCACAGCGCTACAGGTACATCCTCCTTAACAAGCCCGCAGGGTATGTCTGCTCTACCGACGATAAGGACGGCGAGACAGTTATGAAGCTCATTCCGCCCGATATGCGAACAAAAGATATGTTCCCCGCAGGCAGACTTGACAAGGATTCACTGGGAGCACTGCTGATAACGGATGACGGTGATCTCGCACACAGGATACTCTCTCCAAAGCGCCATATACCGAAAATATATATTGTGAAACTTGACAGACCTTTTCAAAATAAATATGTTGACATATTCAAAAAAGGAATAGCCTTATCTAATGGGGAGCAGTGTCTGCCCGCGCTTGTCCGAAAAGCTGAAAACAGCGATTTACTGGCTTTTATCCAGTTGAACGAAGGAAAATACCATCAAGTTAAAAGAATGTTCGCATCTGTTGACAACCATGTTGAAACTTTAATGAGAGTTTCCGTCGGAGGTCTGATTCTCCCCGAAAAACTGGCATGCGGTCAATGTATGGAATTATTGCACAAAGATGTTGAAAACTTGTTCCGTCCAATCGATTTTGAAGCTTTCTGTTCGGATTTTTCGGCTTTTTTTTCGGCATTGTTAATAAACAAGTAAATGTAAGTTTGTCAATTTAGCATCTTGAAAAATTTACGGAAAAATGGTATTATATTAACATAGCTGATACTGTGTAGAAATAATAAATTATCAGCAAGAAATTTTGAACTGGAGGACTGGACTAAATGGCAGGCTTAACACTTAAAGGCATTTACAAGAAATATCCGGGCGGCGTTGTTGCTGTTTCAGATGTTAACTTAGAAATAAGAGATAAGGAATTTATCGTTCTCGTTGGACCTTCGGGATGCGGTAAGTCAACAACTCTCCGTATGATCGCAGGACTTGAAGAGATCTCAGAGGGTGAACTTTATATAGGCGATCGTCTCGTAAACGACATCGCTCCTAAGGACAGAGATATCGCAATGGTTTTCCAGAACTACGCTCTGTACCCACATATGACTGTTTTCGATAACATGGCTTTCGGACTTAAGCTCCGTAAAGTTCCTAAGGAAGAAATAGAGAGAAAGGTTAACGAAGCTGCTAAGATTCTCGACCTTACACACCTCCTCGACAGAAAGCCAAAGGCTATGTCAGGTGGTCAGAGACAGCGTGTTGCGCTCGGTCGTGCTATCGTTCGTTCACCTAAGGTATTCCTCCTCGACGAGCCTCTCTCAAACCTCGATGCTAAGCTCCGTGCACAGATGAGAACCGAGATCGCTAAGATCCACAAGAAGCTCGGTACAACATTCATCTATGTAACTCATGACCAGACAGAGGCTATGACAATGGGCGATCGTATCGTTTGTATGAAAGACGGTTTCGTTCAGCAGGTCGATACACCTCAGAACCTCTACGAGAATCCTACAAACAAGTTCGTTGCAGGCTTCCTCGGTTCACCTCAGATGAACTTCATCGACGCTGTACTCAAGGAAGAGTATGGCCAGTATATAGTTGAATTCGGTTCAAACGATTCAAGAATGAGACAGGGCGTTAAGTACCAGATCATCGTTCCTGAGTCTAAGGTAAATGATGCACTCGGTCACTATGTTGGCAAGGAGATAATCCTCGGCGTTCGTCCTGAGAGCATCCACGATGAGGAAATGTACCTTTCAAATGCTACAACAGGTATCATCGATGCATATGTCGAGATCACTGAAATGATGGGTGCAGAAACATACCTCTACCTCCTCTGCGAAGGTATTCCGCTTACAGCAAGAGTAAGCCCAAGATCAACAGCTAAGCCTGGTGATGACATCAAGGTAGCTATCGATCCTAACAGAATCCATATCTTCGATAAGGAAACAGAGAAGGCAATTGTTAACTGATATATTCACTTTTCATATTTATCCTTTCTTTCTTCTCGGTCGTCCTCAAAGATGATCGGGGCAAAAAGCCGCAGTCAGTTCTGCGGTTTTTTGTATTTTATACGGAGGTTACAATGCAGAACTCAATAAAAAAATATCTTGAAGAACATAAACAGGAAATGATCGGCTTTCTCGCTGAACTTGTGGCAGTTCCAAGCGTTCAGGGAGAAGCTGAGGAAGGCGCTCCCTTCGGAAAAGAACCCAAACGTGCCCTTGAAATAATGCTTGAAAAGTGTCGGGAGTCCGGTTTCAACGTTGAAAATGTTGAAAACTATGTTGGTACAGCAGATTTGAACGGTCTCTCCCCCGAACTCGGCATTCTCGCACACCTTGATGTAGTGCCTGTGGGAAGCGGCTGGAGCAGTCCGCCTTTCACCCTTACCTACGATGAAAAGACCGATAAACTCGTCGGCAGAGGTACCTGCGACGATAAGGGACCTGCTGTAGCAGCACTCTACGCTGCAAAAGCTGTGAAAGAACTCGGTATACCGCTGAAAAAGGGCGTTCGGCTCCTTTTCGGTACGAACGAGGAGAACGGTTCGGCTGATCTTGCTTACTACCGTCAGAAGCGTCAGCTTCCGCCGAATGTATTCACTCCCGACGGCGAATATCCCGTTATAAATGCGGAAAAAGGTATGCTCAGAGTTTACTTTTCAACAGTTGCACCTGAGAATGTTGAAATCTCGGCAGGTACTGTTATAAACGCAGTTCCTGCAAGCTGTAAATATCAGCTTCCGAAGGCAGGAAATGCAGATACAGAGGCAGTTTTCGGCACTGTGGAAGGCAGCTCCGCTCATGCTTCAACTCCCGAAAAAGGCGAAAACGCTATAACAAAGTTCCTGCGATCCACCGATCACGGTCTTCCGATGTTGAAAAATCTCTCGGAACTCTTCCCACACGGTGAATTAAACGGCAAGAGCTGCGGACTCGGTTTCCGTGACGATATATCGGGAGATATGACCTGTGTACTTTCCATGCTCAACACCGAGAACGGCAGGCTTTGCGGCGGTATCGACATTCGTTTCCCACTGGACCGCAGCAAAAATGAGATAAGTGAAATAATATGTGGAAAACTCCGTGATGCAGGTTTTGATATTGATTCCTGCGAGGGAGTTGATCCGCACTGTACCGATGAGAACAGTCCGTTTGTGCAGGCGCTTCTCCGTGCTTACGAGGGAATTACAGGCGACAAAGGCCGCTGTATCGCTATCGGCGGAGGTACTTACGTCCACGAAATAGAGGGCGGAGTCGCTTTCGGAGCTGAATTTCCCGGCGAGGACGGCAGGATGCATTCGCCTGACGAATTTATTACCTCGGAAAACCTGATAAAAAATGCGGAGATAATGGCTGCGGCTATTATCGAGATCTGCGGATAATTTGGGATTCTAAAGGGGTTTCGGTAGATTATAATATGAAGTGCAACAAATAAAAAAAGAATTGACTTCATCTTGTCCAAGGTGTAAAATTGAGTTTACCACAACACCAATAACACGGAGGACA